>Ga0325402_1004840_pt1 | contig 12500 bp, 11 predicted proteins | sample PopdelMetagenome_22_FD_207212 | JGI IMG/M metagenome (GOLD analysis project Ga0325402, IMG submission 207212) | Populus deltoides microbial communities from Bellville, Georgia, United States - Xylem-PdKOR-R3 | ecosystem: Host-associated > Plants > Phyllosphere > Stem > Wood/Secondary xylem... | reverse complement strand
TTTTTTTGGGTGGAGCGAAGACACCACTGTACTGTTTTAATGAACAGTATGTGTCTGGTATTTTTCAATCAATGAACAATTAACTTTTGTTAATGGGCTTCCACTTCGGGTTCTGATCTCAAAAACCACCCACAGCAGCATCAGACTCCCCGGAGCACCGGTGATCGGCCTCTCAACAGAGAGCAATTAGATTCAAACCATCACACATGAAGATTCAGCACAAAATTTTGGTCACAGCAGCTTCCAAATATGCACGTTGTTCATTTTGTGTACTACCATTAGATTTAAGCTGAAGAAAGATGTTCATGTTGTTGTCACCGTGCCAAAGCAGAACTCAAAAGGCTTTTTTCCAGGACCTGAGAAGAAGGTTCAAACTTAGTTTCCAGTATTAAGAACTTAAGTTGATGGAAAATGGAGTCTTTTACATAATTCACATGAAGAGACTAGAAAGAACAACTGACTGACTGGAACTCCCAAGGTTAAATGATTTTCTCCAGCAGTAGCTTCATTTTTAAAACCAGATGACCTGGCGCAAAACCGCAGCAAACCATCTTCCAAACTCCACAAACAGAGCAAAAATTTTCTAAGATAATAATGCTATAAATGGGTCATTACACATCAGTTCAGCATATTCAAAAGAAAGCATTCACAGACGATCTATTGGAGGCCAACCAAATAAAGAGAAATAGTCTAAAATACCAAAAGACCCTACAAGTACACCCCTTATGTGATTGATAATATACTCTGAAAAACTGGAAATACACTAGGAATCTTTCGTAGATTCATCTGCTGGTATATCATCTTCATCATGGTAGATATTCTCTGCCATCTGCCATATTTGAAGAATGTTATCTTCAGCTACACTAGCAATAACCCAATCATCACATGGGTTCCACGAAAAATCTGATATTTTACTCGTGTGACCACCATGAATGAAAAGCAATTCTGGTGGGCCATCTTCAGCATCCTCAGGTGTCTGCTCAATATCAATCCTGCAAAGGAAGCCTCACGTCAAATAAAGTTAATGTAGCTCAAAACAATCCTCACTTAGTCTTGTCTCATCAAAAAAATGCTCAAAGCAATCCTCAAATCTGGCAATCAGTAAACTTAAGAAATATCAATTAACAGGTCACTGGGTTTCTTCATGGACAAACCTGCTAAGATCCCAGATCATGAGCCTTCTTCCAAGGCAACAAGAAGCTAAGATAGTCTCATTCTTGGGATTCCATCCGACTTGGAAAACCTCCTCCCTGCAGTCCATCACAGAAAAAAAATAAAGTACAGAAGATATTAAATAGCAAGTGTTTAGGTGACCAAGATGTAAATGCATCCATGCTGCATGTGAGGGTACTTGTACACATTACACACACTACACACTGATAAATGCCCGGAATAGAATTGAAGAATGCCCCAGATGGGGAGGATGCTTACTTGTGACAGTTAAAGGTGTGAAGTGCAGTATTGATCTTCCGTATGTCAAATAACTTGACAGTCTTATCAGTAGATCCCGTGGCAACAATCCATTCATTAAAAGGATTAAAAGCCAAGCAGTTAACCTAAGACAACACCACGGAGTAAAACTTATCAATTAAACTGAAAAAGAAATATAAACTTCGTGCCATGTCAACACCGGAACAAAGCAAGGTTTTTATAGTAAAAAACAAGTACTCATCAGCTTTCTAAACAACAAAAACATGCATACGTAGGAGAAATCTTTGTGAGAAACATGAGGTCACCTACAACATGTCATATGAAACCTTCTGATGATTGTAAGACGAAAGTCTCAAGTTTTTTTAGCAATCAATAGCACGATTAGACACATCACTTTACATGGAACACGTCAAGTCAAAAGGCTTCAGATGGTAGATGGATAAGGAAAAAAAGCCAAGTCTCAGCCACTGAACAATGAGTATATTAGTTCTCTGAGGAATCACAAAACAGTTATCGAATACCTCGCTCTGGTGAGCAACAACAGAATGGACAGGCTTGGTCACAGACGGAGTTCGGAGATCCCATATAAGCAGGTATTGATCATCCCCAACAGAACCAAACAAGTGTTCATGTCTCAAATGCCATGCTACATCTTCTACAACACCTTCATGAACCTATTAGACCACAGTAGGCTTTTTAATCATCATAAAGATTTGCATATAAGAACTTGAGCTTTATTTGTCAATAATTTTTGAATTGCACAAATGGAAACATTACATAGTGAGCAAATGAGCATGTATACCAACCTTAAAGATTTGCGTAGCATCAAGGGACTTGTTCTTGGGAGTGGCATTAATGTCCCACAGGCAAATCTGGGCATCATCAGAACCACTAAGCAAATAACCTTCTTTAAACTTACTCCAAGACAAACCATAGCCTTCAGTGTTGTGACCCCTCAATCTCAAATCAGGGGTGCATGCACCATCAAGAGGAGGCTTAGATGGGTGCTTGCTATAGTCAAAGACATAAACTTCAGCACTAACAGTCTTGGTAGCTATCATAAATGGGTTTTGTGGCATATACCGTGCCCTATTCACCTCCCCATCATGATTTATTTGCTGAATTATTTGCACCTTCAAAATTAAAAATTAAACCAACCAGTAACTAAATTAATTAATTAATTAATTCTGAGAAAGAAATAAGAAAAAAGTAAAATAAATAAAATTGAAAACCAAAAGGAGAGAACCTTGCCATTGGCGGCGCCAAAGCCACCAAAATCGGAGCGGTCGTCGTCGTAGTGGCGGGCGTCGTTCTCGGCATCATCGAGAGGAAGCTGGACCTGGGCGAGCATAAGATAGTTAGGCTCGTTTTCGGAGGTGTGGGTACCAAGAATCATCTTTTGGACGGAGTAGTCCTTGCCAGGGGGCTCATCACGGTCTGGAAGCCATTCGACGGTGAGAGAAGGCCATTCGAGGGCATGAGTGATGACAAGATCGTAGAGGAAAGGAGTGTTCTTTTTCCATATCTTGTACTCTTCGTTTATCAATCGTTCCTCTATCTCTCCCCTCATTTCCTCTTCGTCTTTTCCCATCACCCCCTTCGATTCGGATTTGATTCACTCCTCTTTCTAGGGTTTCTTTCGTTTTGATTTAGGGATTTCTTTCTTTCTTTCTTTTCTGAGGGGGAGGGTGCTAACTTAATTCATTCCCGCCAAAAGATTATCTATATAGCAAAAGAAAAACAAACCCTAGCACCAAGCCCGGGAGGTTTATACAAGTATACGAGTGAGCGGTGAGTGAATGACTGTAACAGAATCAATTGATTACTTCGAAATTGTTGGGTGTACGTACAGCTGTACTATTTCTTTTTTTATACATTAAAAAAACAATTAAATCAGGTGATTCTTTCACTTTTGGAATTTGATATTGGATTACAAGTGATTGTGATTTAAAAAAATTTATTTTATAAAAATATTTTTTTATTGTGATTGATTTAATATTTATATATTATTGGTTAAAACTATGGTTAGAATTGAAATTAAACAAAAATAATTTAATGTGTTTAGTTAAGAATATTTTTTAAATTGAGATTATAAAATAATTTTAAAAAATATATATTAATATTGATAGTTTTTAATTTAAATATTATAAATTTAACTACTGCTATTACATCATGAAATGAATAATACTTAATATAAAATATTTTTTATTGTTTCATTAAACTATCTACAATTTCATCACGTATGAAATACATCCTACAAGGACTACAATTTCATTGGTTTCGTAAGCGCACAATAACATCATGTAAAATATCAACAAGAATAAAATTAGAATTACGATTAAATTCTATAAATGTTACGTCATCAAGCGATCTCCTTCTAATTTATGTAGTGTCATTGAATAATGTGAAACACTAGTTTTTCGAACAAAACACAATTTAAAATAAAAAATATATTTTTTTTATTTTACTAGGTTGGACCCAGTCCGGCCGGAACAGTAGAGACAATCTTCACTGTTCACGTGAACAGTGGAGACATTCTCCACTGTTCAATTGAATAATGGAGTCACTCTCCATGTAGAAGAGAAGGAGAAGCAGATAAAAATTACTTTTCATAAATTGAGGTTCGACCTCAGTTTTTGAGTGGGACCCATGTGAAAAAAAAACGTGATTTGTATTAACCAAACACTTTAATTCAGTGTTTGCTTTCTGCCGCTGCCGCAGTCGCAGTGCCAAACGGACACTTAGACACTGCAATCGTAGCGAATCAAAATTAAAATTTTTTTTGCTAAAAATTATTTTTTTTATATGTTTTGGATCATTTTGAAGCACTGATCTTAAAAATAATTTTTAAAAAATAAAAAATATATAATTTTGATGCATTTCGGCATGAAAAACACTTTGAAAAACAACCGCAACCACATTCCCAAATAGGACTTTAGATTACTGAATTTAAGCAGTGTAAAAATATAATTATTCTTATTAAAAAAAATTCAAGCATGCAGTCATGAAATACATTTAGTATTGAAAGAATAATTTGGAATAAAATGATTTCGAGCTACAATATAAATATTGATTTGCCCTTCAGAGCATAAAATTTTAACATTTGAGTTAGGGGTTTTTTTTTTTATCTTTTCAAAAATAAATAAATAGTGAAGATGCAATCATGCTCCTGGAGGGAAAATATGCATGTGTTGAGGAACTTCTACGTCTTTTCCTTTTATTAAAATAGTGCAAATATAAAATTACCCTTAGGTTTCAACAAAAAACAAAGCTGCATGTATAAGTGCTTTTGTCGTTTTCATATGGTTTTATTGTAAATATTAGGGGGGCTCAAGGGTAATTGGGTATTTGTATGTATTTAACTTATTATTTATATTCAAAAATGGTTGATGCGTGTTGAGCACACGCCAGCAAGTGGGTGTTGCTCATGCCCTTTGGGTGGCGCATGCGGCCCCAAAACATAATCAAACGCTGCATTCCAGGGCAGCGTTCGATGCGCCTCACCGCCCCAGGTATAGTGGTGAGACACGTGTGCCGAGGCGGCCTACGGAGGAGCTTCGTCCAAGGGTTTTTCCCTCCTTTCCTCTCTCCCCTCTTAGAAAATCGTGTTGCCCATTGCAAAAAAAAAAAACAGGAAGGTCTGGATATTTGTCTGTTAAGTTAACTTTGGTTCTCATTCTTTTGATTATAATGTATTTGGCTATCATTTGTTTGTTGAGTTAATTTTTTTTTCAATTTAATCTCTTCACAATTGATTTTTGTATAAGATTTGGTCGTCATTCTTTTAATTGTAGTGTATCTAGTTTTGAATAATTTATCAAGTTTTGTTTTTCAATTTTATCCATTTGCATGTGGTTTTTATATTAGATTTGGTCCTAATTCTTTTAATTGTAATGTATTTTGTCTTAAATCCTTTATTGAATTAATTTGTTTTTGAATTTCATCCATTGACATTTTATTTTTATATCAAATATCGTCCTCATTCTTGTTATTGTTATTTTTAGTTGTTATTATCCTTTTCTACATTGAAATTTTTTTTCAATTTCATTTCTTATGATTTAGTTTTATTTTATTTTTATATCAAATTTAGTTCTCTTTCTTTTTAAATCTATATTTTTTAAATCTACATTCTTTAAATCACTTTCTTTTTATAATTATTTTTTCGAGTTCATCTCTAATTAGTTTGGTTGATTATGAGTATTATATTGTTATTTTTTTTCAGGTTTGACTTTTATGTTGTGATCTGGTATCATGATCCATATTACAAAATTCTAATGGGTGGATCAGGTTAGTGTCAGTTATTTTTCATTATTTTAAAAAAATTTCATTCATCATCATTGAGTTTGTTGGAAATTGGTATTCTTTGTTTTTTTGTTTTGGATTCATTTGTTAATTTGAATTTTTTTTTTCAATTTTGGCCTTTAATTCAAGATTTTTATTTGTCCTCTCAATTTTTATCTTTGCAAATGAGGTCCTTATTTTTTAGTTGCTTATTTTTTATCCTTCATTTTTTTTATTTCACCATTCAACATTTTTAATTATTAGGATTTGGTCTTTTAGGTTTTTTCTATTGTTTATAAGCCCTACCCAGAAGTCAATCTGAGACAATGATTGGGTCACGAGTCAAACGAGTTGACTCAAGTTAACCTAAGTCAACCAAACCCTTTTGTTTTATTAAAAAAATAAAAATTATAAAGAAAAAAAAAGAAAATAGTCAATGGTTTTTTACCATGTTTTGACTAGATTTTCCTCGGGCTAACTGAATAATGGGTCAACCCAAGTTTTTGATAGTCTTACACTTGGTCAATTCTCCCCTGATTTCTTTTGAAGCTCGGCCTGGTCATGGGTCAAATTGTCAGGTCGAGCCAAGTTTTAAAATAGTTGTTTTCCAGATGTGATGCTTCTAGTTTAGTCAATCCTTAGGGCCATGGGTTTCAAAAGTTTACACAAGTTAATATCATTTTCTTTCCCAATTACATCCTTCACAGTTGTTCATTTTAAAAAAGGATCTTTGTTTATCCGGTTGGCCTAGGTTTCTTGAATTTTAAGAAAATATATTTTGGTATCTAACTTCATTTTTTTCAGTCCTTTTTTAAAAGAGAGAAAGGGAGTCATCGGATTCCGACTTAGAGAGAAAAAATGATCATTGGGGAAGATTATGACCACCAAAATAATTGTTTTTTGTGTTAAAAGGTTCCATATGATAGGGGGTTACGTTTATGTGTTTTTTTTACCTTAAAAACACCTAAAAATATAGATCTGAGCTTGGGAAGAATTTTTGTTTCAGGTGGATTTCGGGTTTTGAGGTGGTTTTTTGGGTTTTTGATGGCCATAGATTGGTTTAACAATGTCTCTATGGTGTTTTCTAGGTGTTTTTGGTCAAAATAGGTTTTTGGATGAAAAAACAAAGGACTTTGTTTTTCCAGCCAACATAGTGACTGAATTCTAGGTTGTGCAAGTGACTTGTCGTCTGCTAATACGGGTTAGTCATGTTTGTCATACCCAAATAACGTGAATCTAGTATATTTGCTAGAACCAAATAACGTGGATTGGTTTATTAGGTCTAACATGTTTGCCAAACCCAAATACAACATGCCAGACCCAAGACACTAACGCCAAGTCCAAAGTAACATGAGTGTGGCATGTTTTCCAAACCTAAGATGCCTAGACTTGGCACTAGCCAAGTCCAAATTACATGGACTTGGTGGGCAACCAAGTCCACATAACATGGGTTTAGGATTTTTTTTTTATACCCAAAACACCTAAACTTGGTGCTAGCCAAGTCCAAAGTGCATGGAATTAGGTAATCAGCCAAGTCTATAGTAATGTGAGTCTAACATGTTTGTCAAACCCAAGTATATGTGGATTAGGCATGTTTGCCAGACCCAAATAACTAGCCAAGTCCAAAGTATGTAAACTTGGCAGTCAGCCAAGTCCATATGACGTGGGTCTGGCATGGTTGCCAAACCCAAAGCTCCTAGACTTGGTGCACAAACAAGTCCACAGTGCGTGGACTTGGCAGGACAACCAAGTCCAAAATACATGGACTTGCAGTCAGCCAAGTCCACATGACGTGGGTCTGGCATGTTTGCTAGACTCAAGGCCTGTGGACTCGATAGACAGCCAAGTCTAGAGTGTACGGACTTGGTAGTCAACTGAGTTCAAGTAGTATGGGTCTGGCATGTTTGACAGACCTAAGATGTCTAGACTTGGCGGTAATCCAAGTTCAAAGTGCATGGATTTGACAGTCAATCAAGTTTAAAGTAACATGGGCCTAGCATGCTTGCCAAACTCAAGATTTCTAGACTTGGCAGTCAATAAAGTTCAAAGTAACGTGGGTCTAATATGTTTACCACACTCAGAGTGTCTGGACTTCATGACAAATAACGTATGTCTGGACTTAGCAGATTGTCAAATCCAAAGTAATGTTGGTCAAGCATGTTCACCAGACCCAAGATGTCTGGACTTGGCGGTCAACCAAGTCTAAATTTCGTAGACTTGGCAATTAGCCAAGTCCGTATCACATGAGTTTAGCATGTTCACTAGACCCAAGATGTCTTGGCTTGGCGAACTGTCAAGTACAAAATACATGGACTTGATGTTCAGCGAAGTCCATAGTAATGTGGATCTGACATGTTTGTCAGACCCAAGTAAATATGAGTCAAGCATGCTTGCTAGACCTAAGACGTCTGTTAAGTCCAAAATGCATGAACTTGGTAATCAGCCAAGTCTACATGACATGGGTCTGACATATTTACCAAACCCAAGGCACTTGGACTTGGTGCACATATAAGTCTAAAGTGCGTGGACTTGGCAGGACAACCAAGTCCTTAAAAACACCTAAAAAAACATATTTGACCTTAGGAAGAATTTTTGTTTCGGTTGGATTTAAGGTTTTTTGTGATTTATTTGGTTTTTGGTGGCCATGGATTGGTTTAACAAGGTCTCTAGGTGTTTTAGGTCAAAAATAGGTTGAAAATGGGTTTTCAGTGAAAAAACAAAAGGCTTTGTTTTTCCAGCCACCGCAATGGCCGAATTCTAGGTTACATAGGCAACACATCGTCTGCTAATATGGGCCTGGCATGTTTACCAGTGGAATGTTTGTCAGACCCAAGTAACGTGGGTCTGTCATGTTTGCCAGACCCAAGGCGTCTGAACTTGGTGCCTGCCAAGTTCAAAGTAACATGAGTTTGACATGTTTGTCATACCTAAGATGCTTGCACTTAGTGCCGCCCAAGTCCAAAGTATGTGGACTTGGCAGTCAACCAAGTTTAGAGTAAACATGTCAGACCTGAGATGTATGGACTTGGCAAGCAGCCAAGTCCATATAACGTGGTTCTAGTATGTTTACCAAACCCAAAACACCTAGACTTAGCAGACAATCAAGTCCAAAGTACGTGGACTTAGGCGGTCAACTAAGTCTACAGTAATATGAGCCTGACATATTTGTCAAACCCAAGTAACGTGGGTCTAACACATTTGTCATACCCATATAACATGGGTCATACAATTTTGTCAGATCCAAGTAACATATGTTTGACATATTTACTAGACCCAAGGTGTCTGGATTTGGCGTCAGCCAAGTCCAAAGCACGTGGAATTGGTGGTTAGCCAAGTCCACAGTAACATAGGTCTGGCATGTTTGCCAGACCTAAGATATCTGGACTTGGCAGACAGCGAAGTCCAAAGTCTGTGGACTTGACAGTCGGCCAAGTCCAAATAACATAGGTGTGGCATGTTTACTAGACCCAATATGCCAAGACTTGGAAAATAGCCAAATCCAAAGTACATGGACTTGGTAATTAGTCATGTCCTACTGCTTTCCATGTTTACATACATTTACTTGCTAATGACTAATGTTTTGTACAAATTGAAGTGACTGGCATGTTATAGTTACCTTTCATTAACTTTGGTTTCGATATTATTAGTTTCTTCAATCTTAGAAGATTTTTTTTCGCTAATGTTTATTAATGTTTTTTTGCAAATGTTCGCAATGTAGTGTGGGCAATCTAACTAGTGTACACACACACACACACACACACACATTGTGACATGTTAAAAATATACTACACAACTCAGTAAATACTAGTATATTAGCTCGTGCTCCACTACGAGTTGGATCATTTTTTTCAAAAAATATATAAAAAAATTAAGAGCTCAAATAATATTTTTAATAGTATTATTAAACCTGAACAAGTGGGTTAATTTTGAAACCTTCTGACTCAACTCTTTGTCTAACTCAAGTTTTTAATTAAACCGTGTGAAAGCTAGCTCGACTTAAATCGATCAATTTCATAGCTTTAAATGCAACCTTGATAATCGATAAAAACATGACTTAGCTTTTTAAAAAACTTCAAGATGATAATTTTTTAAAAAAATATATTAAGATAATGACAAATTGGATCGACCTCGCCCCCTCCCCCTTGCGACCTGGGTCATGGACTTTATTGGGTTTAATAAATTTTTGTATAATTTTTTTATTTAATTATATGATAAAAATAGATACTCACAAAATTCAGCACCAACCTAAAAATAGACACTTATTTGAGACAATTATTCCTAGAAAGCAAACAAAAATCAATAATGCAGTTCAATTCCCAATAATCCAATATTAAATGATGAAATTGAAAAAACAATTAAGAAAATTTAAAAGACAAAAAAAAAAAGAAGCATATCTTATCGGTGGATAAACTCGTCAAACTTGTGAATCGGGTAAGTTAGGCTATTATGTCAAACCTGTGAACTGAGTTATAGACTCCATGGAGATTATGATTTTTTTTCAATCTATTTTTTATTCAACTATTTGATAACTAAAATAGATGATTGCGAAATCAAACAACAACTCAATATAGAGATTTGTTTAGATCACAATAACCTCATAAAAGGTGAAACGAAATCAATTATGAAACTAAATTCTCAATTAACTCAATATTTAAGGATAAAAGAAAACTAATTTTAAAAAGTTAAACTTGTCAGACTCATGAACCAAGTCAACCAGTCAAATCTATGAATAGGTCCATGGACTTTATATAGTTTAATAACATAACTTTTTTTTTTTAAAAAAACTATTTTTTTTAACTATATAAGAACAAAATAGATGATAAAAAAAATTCGAGTTTAAATATAAAAAAAGACACCCCATTGAACTCATGAACCAGGGCAACCCGGGTTACCCTGGCAAACCCACAAACCATGCTAACCTTATAGAAATGTAAAATAAAAGGAAATAAATTATAAAGTCAAATTCTCAACCATTCCAACATTAAAAGATGAAATCGACAAAAACAAATTTGAAAAAAAAATCATAACAAAAATTTGAAAACATAAAAAAAACAAAGAAAGCATAACATTATGGATTACTATTGTCATTCACAGTGCAATGTGTGTGGGTGAATAATGATTTCCTCACACCCTTTAATTTTTGTTACTTTATAAAGTCTAATAACATGACTTTTCTCTAAAACTATTTTTTTTAATTATATGAGAAAAAAACAAACTATAAAAAAAGTCAAGTTCAATTAAAAAAAAAAGGACGACCTATCAAACTCATAAACCATGGCAACTTGGGTTACCTTAACAAACTAGTAAATCACGCTAATCTCATATAAAGACAAAAAAAAAAACTAAATTACAAAGCTAAATTCTCAACAATCTCAATTTTAAAAGATGAAATCAACAAAAAAAATCATAATAAAAATTCAAAAAAAAAAAGAAAGCAAAACGTTGTGGACTACCATTGTAATCCATAATGCTATGGGTGTTTGGTGAACAGTGGTTTCCTCCACATTCTTTAATTTTTGTTACTTCATAAAGTTTAATAACATGGTTTTTCTCTAAAACTATTTTAGATACTCTTGTGAGAAAAACATGAGAAAATGATGTGGCCTAACTGATTTCTAAAACAAAGGGAGAAATGGTTAGTCTAAGGAGTCGATCTTGTTCATATCATTAACGTGTCATCAAAACACGTAATCATCTTTATATATCTCTCTCTCTGTTTTTAAATCTTTTCATCTTTACTTGCATCTTCTGCTAAATATAAAAGAAGTTTCTAGGACAAAAGCATCTACTCATCCTCTTCATTTTGCATTTATCCTTTCTATGAAAATGGTAAAGATATTATATATTAATTTTAATTTTTTTGAGAAGATTATTAAAAAACAATGTGTCTTTACAATCATTTATGCTTAACTTTTGTAGCACACATTTCTTTCAATTTATTACTTCTGAAAATGACTAAGGTAGTTTCTTGTTGCAAGGTCGTTATAAAGTATAGGGAATGTACACGTTAGTGAAACCGGTAACGAGTTTCAATGAATAAAAGAATAATAAAAATAAAAAAGTAATTCTAGGTACTTAGTATGGTAATAAAGAACAAAACATAAGAAATGATAGTGCAAAAAGAAAAGGTGATGGTGGAAGCATCGGTAAAAAATCAGTAATGTTACTGTGAAAATGCTAATAAGTCCGATAAATAAATAAAGGTAGAAAATATAAAATAAATATATTTTAAAAAGAAAAAAAACTCCTGAAGGTTTATAAGAATAATCGATACGATTTATGTAACGATTGAAAAAGAACATTTGGATTTTTAATGAAAAATCGCAAACCAACAAGATTTAAAGTAATGTGCATAAATTTCAATCTAATCATTAGATCGGGCTAAACGTTTGCAAGGCTTCTCTTGACATACTACTCTACCTTGATTTTAAATTTCAAGTCAATCAAGGTTTTGGACTCACAATTTAAATAGAAAATCATGTAGTTTACATGAAAAAAATCTAAAGAGGCATAATTGAGTGACAAACTTGTAAAGAAATTGAATATTCCCCCTCCTTTCCTTGTCGAAAATCCGACCAGCCATGGTGAAAAGAGAAAAAAAGAAAGAGCTTGAGAAGGTGAGAATCTTAGAGAGAATTCATGAAATTAAAGGGCTTTAAGTGATTTAAAACATAAAAATCCTGAAAGGAACAAAGAAAAGTGAGAGAAATAGGTGTTTGTCATTAAGGTTGAAATTGCTTTTCATCAAAATTTGATTATTGTTTTTCTTTAAATTAATTTTTGTTAGT
>Ga0325402_1004839_pt1 | contig 12502 bp, 4 predicted proteins | sample PopdelMetagenome_22_FD_207212 | JGI IMG/M metagenome (GOLD analysis project Ga0325402, IMG submission 207212) | Populus deltoides microbial communities from Bellville, Georgia, United States - Xylem-PdKOR-R3 | ecosystem: Host-associated > Plants > Phyllosphere > Stem > Wood/Secondary xylem... | reverse complement strand
CCCCCTGAATCTTCACCACCACCTCGGGCACAACTGCCCCCTGAATCTTCACCACCACCTCAGGCACAACTGCCATAGGGAATGTAGATGAAGTAGACAGAAAGGAACGTAACAAGCAAGCTCATAATCATTCAATGGAGATAAAAGTCATAAAAGTTATGAAGATTTGATTTCGTATTCTTTTCTCAGATGGAACATCAAGGGCGGCTTTGAATAATCAAAGTCATAAAAGTTATGAAGCGTTTTAATTCTACGTCCCTTCAAAGTTTTAATAGCATGAAAAAGACTTTACGCGGAAAGACTTTACCTGTATTATCTGAACAAGATTATAGATAAATTATAAATAGTATTATTTGTATAGCGCCTACATTGATAATTAATTAATAATCTTTTAATAAACATTGATTTGCGGGTACTTTTTTAAACTTCTTTTTTTATTTAGTTTTTTTATAATTAAAATAGATATTTGTATGAAAGGTTATGAGTTAAATTCTTAAAAATATATATTTCCTATGAAAAAACAAATTTGCAAAGCGTCATCTATTAGCAAAGATTTCAGGTATCGGAGATGGTCAAAAAATCAGAATTCATGTTTTTTACCTCAAAAACTACTTTTCAATCATTTCTTACCTAAAAATAAAATAAAATACTTTAATGAACTCATTTCTAACTTAAAAAAACTCTTAAATTAATATAAAAAATCTAAAATTAAATTGTAAAAAATATTTCTAAACTCCAACCTATTTTTTTAGTAAAATAAAGTTTAAAAACATTTTAATGACATTTAATACCAAAAAATCTACAAATACAAAGGTAAAAATGCGAACCCTAAGGCAACATCTCTTTTGTTTGGAAATCACGTTTCCCTCTCGTTTTCTTTCTTCCCAGAGCCATTCCTCATACTTTCACCCCTCCAAAACACTTTGATTATACTTGGAATGTGCTAAAAATTTGGATGAGGAATATAGGGGACTAGGATTTAAGGATGAAATATTTAAAATATAATAAATATTAAAGAACAAAAGGATAAGGATATTTGATAACAATATTTTTTTTTTCCCCGAACGTTTTGGACCAATTAATTTGCACGTCGAAGTAGACACAAGTCAAGTTCACCAGAGGTGGGACCAGTTTCCCTAATCTCATTCATTGCTAATGGAACCCACTTGTCTATGATTTGAGTTGTCCTCATGGGAATTCATAATGTTACCATGTTTTTAGCATCCTCTGAAAAAAAAAAAGCACTTTCTTATATGTCACCAGTCTTTCCTGAGAGGAAGTAGAACGCTAGCATTATCATATGGCTTCAGCCTATTCTGCTTTGTTGCTTGTGTTTTTCTTTTGGATTTACGAACCTGTAAGTCCCCAGCAGAGCCGGACACACTCGATAGAATTAGGTTCTTCACTCTCCACCAATTTCCCACCAACTTCATGGCGCTCCCCTTCTCGTCATTTTGCTTTTGGGTTCTACCGACAGGGCAGCGGCTTCATAGTGGGAATTTGGTTGGCGAGTAAGCCAGATGCTACAATCACCTGGACAATAAACCGAGATGTCCCTCATGTGTCATCAAATGCTACATTGGAGTTGACCAAAAAAGGTAAGCTCCTTTTGAGAAGGCAAAGAAATAATGCAACTGATGAAGAGATATTCATTGCTAATTTTACGGGGTCAGCTTCATATGCTCAAATGCTTGATTCTGGGAATTTTGTGCTCTACAATGAACGTTCCGAAGCAATATGGGAAAGTTTTAGCTTTCCTACGGATACTATATTAGGAGGACAGAATCTATACAAAGGGGGTGAACTGTTTTCCCGTGCATCTGCAATCGATTTGTCCACGGGAAGGTTTCATCTTAAAATGCAAGATGATGGGAACCTTGTTTTGTATCCCGTAGACACTCTAGACCTTCCACTGGATGCGTATTGGAGCTCTCGAACTTCTGATAATCCTGGTATCCATCTAATTTTAACTGGTACAGGAGATCTGTTACTCATTAACCAAACCTTGCGCAAAATCAAAACCGTGATATCCTCTGGTTCAGAATCGAACAGCACCTCAATTATCTACCGGGCAACATTGGATTATGATGGAATTTTCCGATTGTATTCCCATAACTTCGATGGCGTAGCTAAGTACATCATTTCCCTTATGTGGTATGTACCATGGATACAGTGTGAAGTGAGAGGTTTCTGTGGAATCAACAGCTACTGCACCATGAATGATGATGATCAACCTGACTGTCTTTGTCTTCCTGGAACTGCTTACGTTGATCCCACCCAGAGATTTCGTGGATGTGAGAGAGACTACAACGAAGGATCCTGCAAACATACAAACGACATGTCATCGTTATATAACATTACTGTTATGGACCAAATTGCGTGGGATAACAATGCTTATTTTCAAGCATCAATGTCAGAGGAAGGTTGCAGAAAGTCCTGTTTGGAGGATTGTAACTGTGCTGGTGCGCTGTACAAATCAGGGAACTGCACGAAACAGAAGTACCCAGTGAAATATGCTTCGAAAACGCAATATCAATCATCAAAATCTTTCTTCAAGGTGGCTTTGGAGAGTATCAAAAGCAGCAACCATTCCAGTGCCATAGGAATGGTGCCTTCAGTAATCCAGAGGACAAGCAAGAAGGCAGTGGTACTAATTCTTGTTATGAGTTTAGCCTTCATCACATGGTGTTTAGTCGCCCTAGCAATCTCTGGCCTTTTCATCTTTAAGTCGAGAGTCATTAAGGGTAGAATGCAGACGGAAAGTGGAAATTTTGGCTTGGCCCGTGAGCTCACTCTGAGAGCATTCTCTTATCGTGAGCTTAAGAAAGCAACCAAGGGTTTCAAAGAAGAGTTGGGGAAAGGATCTTCTGGAGCTGTTTACAAAGGGACTTTATACAAAGGTAAAAAGGCTATTGCGGTGAAGAGGCTGGAGAAGGTGGTCAGTGAAAGTGAAAGGGAGTTCCTGACGGAGATGCGTTCAATTGGAAAAACTCATCATAAGAATTTGGTTCGGCTTCTTGGCTACTGCACTGAGGGTTCCCATAGGCTCCTAGTATATGAATACATGAGCAATGGGTCACTTGCAAAACTTCTCTTCCGAAATGAAAGGATTCCAGATTGGAGCGACAGAGTGAAAATTGCTCTAGATATTGCTAAAGGGATCTTATATCTGCATGAAGAGTGCGAAGCACCAATCATCCATTGTGATATAAAGCCTCAAAACATTCTGATGGATGATTTTTGGACTGCTAAGATCTCTGATTTTGGGCTGGCAAAATTGTTAGTGCCTGATCAAACAAGAACGTTGACTGTAGCCAGAGGGACACCAGGTTATATGGCACCTGAATGGACTAAGATCAGCACTCCAACATCAGTGAAGGTAGATGTTTACAGTTACGGAGTTGTGCTCTTGGAAATTGTTTTCTGCAGGAGAAACATGGAAATCAAATCAAAACCAGAGGAAGTTCTACTTTCTAAATGGGCATACGAGCTTTTGGTTGCAAGAGAATTTGACAGGCTTGATCTTGGTGAAGATGTAGACAGGCAGAAATTGGAGAAAATGGTTATGATCGGCATTTGGTGTATTCAAGATGAACCAGGTCTCCGCCCTTCTATGAAGACTGTTGTGATGATGTTAGAAGGAATTACTGATGTATCTGTTCCTCCACGCCCAACTTAGCTTCAGCATAAGTGTCCATGTATGCGTGTCTACGCAGGAAAACTATCAACCGCTTTCTCTAAAAGTCTCTTGTTTCCTATAGGTGTAGGAGCACTCCCAAATAAAGAAATAATTTATTGGTTTTAGGGGTGGGGAAGTTATGGAAGCAGTAGTTTAAAGAGCATGATGATCTTGATTGTGTAGTAATACTAACATGAAGCATGCTTATGTTCTGTTTCCTCCAATTTCAATGTGCTTTGATAATTATTAATGGCCACTCTATATATAGAAAATATTAAAGCTTGTTCCATATATATACGGTAATTGTTTCTGGTGAATCGGAAATGTTTTAGAGTTGCAGGTCTTTTCTTTTTCTAGGAAATTTGTTTTGTGATGAACATTTCACGTTATCACTAGAACTGATGAAATTTTATTGAGAGAATCTTTACTGGGAAAAGATAGCAGTTCAAGCTCTAAGTATCTATTATATCCCAAAATTTAACAAAGGAATCCACAACAGCATCTTGTCTTCTTGGAAGAGTGCTTTTGGGTATCAGTAAATGAAGACAACGACTCAGCTAGTTGGGTCTTACACGTAACTTTGAGAGACTTTTATGGAAAACTATACCACAGTTACAGACAGGTCTGGGGCGGTAGGACCGGTACTAAAGTTTCTACTGCTAGCAAACAAATCATTCATCATTTCACGCGGTTTTAGTTTTGAAGTTGGGTAGAATTTTCTTCTATTTGACAATTAGTCCGAATGCTCTCAGGTCTCAAGCAATAGCTATCTTTTCTGTATCTGTTTTTCTCTCTCCACCTCCTTCCTTCCTGCATGGCTTTGGAATCATGCCTTTTGCTTCTCATACTATTTCTACTCTTTGTAGAAACAAGAACTCAACCAAACCAATGTGGTGAAATACACTTGGATTCTCAGTTATCTCCCACTTCCAACTTACTTTCATGGCTCTCCCCTTCAGGCCATTTTGCATTTGGCTTCTATCCACAAGGAAATGGATTTGCCATAGGAATATGGCTGATCGGTCAACCTGATAACACAGTCGTCTGGACTGCAAATCGAGATGATCCACCAGTCTCCTCTGATGCTACAATTAACTTCTCGGTAGAGGGTAAGCTGCTTCTTCGAACCGGGCAAGGCTATGAGAATCTAATGGCTGATGTGTCTGTATCAGATTCAGCTTCAATGCTTGATTCTGGTAATTTCGTGCTTTACAGTGATTGTAATATAACTTGGCAAAGCTTTGATTTTCCAACCGACACCATTATAGGAGGCCAGAGTCTCACTCAGTCTCAAGAATTGGTTTCAAGTGTGTCGAGCTCAAATCACTCAAGTGGAAGGTTTCTACTCGGGATGCAAACCGATGGAAACCTTGTGGCCTACCCTAGAAACAGTGCTGATCTACCTAATGATGCTTACTGGTCCAGTTATACTGATAATAACGTGGGGTTGAATCTCTCTCTCAATCTCCAGGGACATCTGTTCATGAATCTTTACAAATCTGAACCACAAGTACTCTTATTTGCAAACAGTTCTTATTCCTGTGAGAACAGCACTACAATTTTTCGTGCGACACTTGATGCTGATGGGATTTTCAGGCTGTATTCACACTGTATTGAGAGTAAAACTAGCTGGAGTGTGCATGTTGAGTGGTCTGCATTGAATAATCAGTGTGATGTTCATGGTTTCTGTGACTTCAACAGTTATTGCTCAGGAACGGGCACTAATTATGAATGTTCATGTTATCCTGGATTTGTTTTCAATGATCCCAATGAGAAATTCAACGGATGCTACAGGAATGCCAGTGAAAGTTTTTGTGCAGGCAGGAAAGAAGGGAGAAAGTACCATGTCACCGAAATAGAGAATTTATTGTTTGAACGAGATCCTTATTCTGCCGAAGAGCTCGAAGAGGAAAAATGTCGTTTGTCTTGCCTGGAAGATTGTCATTGTGACGTTGCTCTATATATGGATGCGAAGTGTGAAAAGTATACTTTTCCAATTCGGTATGGTAGAGAGAGTAAAACCATATCATCTACAGCCTTCTTCAAGGAAGAAACAAACCCAGGCCAGAAAATCATTATAGAAAGCAAGAAAAGTTTAATTATGTTTCTTGCTATAATTTTTTGCTCTATAGCTATCTTATGTTTCGGCATTGCAATCTCTACTTTCTTCGTGTACAGGGATCGAGCTTTTCTATACGAAAAGCTATCAGAAATCATAAGCTTGACCGGAGAGTTTACCCTGCAGTCATTTTCTTATGATGAGCTTGAGAAAGCTACAGATGGTTTCAGGGAAGAGTTGGGCAGGGGTTCAATTGGAGCAGTTTATAAAGGGAAAATAAATGGGGGTCAAAAAACTGTTGCAATTAAGAGACTGGAGAAAGTTTTAGACCGAGGGGAAAAAAATTTCCAGGCCGAAATACCAATCATTGGACAAACATACCACAGGAACTTGGTTCGATTGCTTGGTTTTTGTTTTGACCACTCTAGGAGGTTTCTCGTCTATGAGTACTTGAAGAACGGCACACTTGCAGATCTTCTGTTCACGGCTGAGAGGCGCCCAGTTTGGAAAGAAAGAATAAGGATTGCTCTAGACATAGCTCGAGGAATTCTCTATCTACATGAAGAGTGCGAGGCCTGCATCATCCATGGCAATATAACCCCTCAAAACATTCTCATGGATGATTCTTGGATAGCAAAAATCTCCGATTTCGGGTTATCAAAGCTATTGTATCCGGACAAGATAAGAAGCTCCATGGCCCTCCTCTCACATAGTAGAGGGCACTTGGCACCAGAATGGCAGAACAATGCCTTGATATCAATAAAAGCTGATATTTACAGCTTTGGAGTTGTGCTACTGGAAATCATCTGTTGTAGAAGCAGTATAAAAGCAGACGTTTCAACAGAAGATGAAATGATTCTTTCCAGGTGGGCATATCAATGCTTCGTAGCTGGACAGTTGGATTTGCTTCTAAAGGATGAACATGTAGAATACGAGTCATTGGAAAGAATGGTGAAGATTGGACTATGGTGTGTTCAGAGTGATCTGGCTTTACGTCCCTCTATCAAGAATGTGATTTTGATGCTAGAAGGATCCGAAGACATTCCAAATCCTCCATCTCTTGCTCCAGTCCTTACCACTCCTTAGTCTACAAATAATTCTCCCGGTGTTTTATGCATAACTTGTATGTATGGAACCATGTATTTGTGTGTTAAATGGCTGTTCTATAAGGTTGTTTTGTATTTGTGTGTGAAACACCTTTAAAAATGTTATCTTTGTTGTTTTTTTTTCCTCCAACATGCTCTGATGTGGTGTTGGAAACGCTTATTTGTCTGAAAAGAACTCCAACTTATGGTAATGAAATTGTCTAATTTATATGTCTCGAATGGTGTTATGGCAAAATCCCAACTTTTTTATTTTGGATTTCTTGGAATGAACTCACGTAGTATCAATGGCAAAATTATTCTTTTATGAAGCTGGAAAATGAAATTGCAGAGAGTTCATTAGCAGGATCGATACATATACAACATATGATGCAAAAAAGCATCTAGTTGGTTCGATTATGGGGCTATTTATACAACATGTTCTTAGAAAAAATGTTGGAAGATGGAAAGGTCAGCAAAGCCTAGGGTTTCAAAAGTATTTTTAAAAAACGTTTAAATTTTTTAAAATTTTTTTACTTTAAATTAATATTTTTTAATATTTTTAAATTATTTTAATATGTTTATATTTAAAATATAAAAAAAATTATTTTAATATATTTTTAAATAAAAAATACTTTAAAAACCATTTTCATTTCTAAAACTAATCTCGATAGAAACAGTGTTATGCAGCCCGCCGTCGCTCCTCTAGCAGTGTTCTCCAACCGGGCCCCGCTCATGGCCTCGCTCTTATGCAGCGACGAAAGATAATTGCATATACTCCTAACAATTAAAGCTGATCTAAAAATAATTGAAAACTTGAAAAAAATATTGTTTTTTTTATAAAAAAAACGTTGATGGGATATCATCTAGACTTTGATAAGATCACCAAATTGAGATGCTAAGTCTACTGGGTTTCTCAAATCACCTAATTGAGATGCTAAGTCTACTGGGTTTCTCTGAATCAACTGCATGGTCGGTCTGAAAGAAATCCCAACTTTGTTCAGGGCCAGGTCAATGAATCTTTGAGATTATTTGCAGGGCTGAGCTGGGTTTTGGAACCATGTACTCTAGCACTTATGTGAAGAGGAAAAGGTTTTAATGGAGTTGAAGGGAGGCGTGTCAATCTTTTTTTAGCACTGTCCAAGGTTGACTGATGCAAATGGGTTTGATCACTCCGTTGTGAATCTGTCATAATGAGGAGGCTAGAGGATAGTTTCTCAAAGATATTTATGGTCAAAGAGCTTTTATTTTATTTTTTATTTTTTTTAAATTTACTAATTTGTTTAAGTTAGTTTTTGAGTTTATTTAAAAATTATTTAAAATTATTTTGTATAGCGATTCTATTCAGATTTCTTTTAAAAAAATAGCACATTTTATTTAAATATTGATAAAATAACACCATTTTAAAAAAATAGTAAAATAGAACAACTTATATATGTTGCGATAATAAAACGTGACATTCTTACTTATAGCTACTCAAAATCATGATATTTTAAAAGGGAAAAAAAAACTAGTGAAATGTGATGCACATGACGAGAGATAAGAGAAGAGAGGGAAAAAAAACACACCCTAGAAGCACATTGAAGCTCTGAGTACGACATCACTGGTACCATAAAAAAGATCTTGACAATACGAACCCAACAACACTAAGAAAAGTTATAAATAGTTACCCGAGTGTGTCACACTTGCTGCTCAAAGGTGACGAGTGACTCACTAGCCTTTAACAACAAGTGTGACCCACTCATGTCACTATTAGTGACCTTCCTTTGTGTCATTGAATCAATCTCATTAAAATCTTTTTTTATGGTACCTATAGTATTGTAATTGAAGTTTTGATGAGTTTCTAGTTTTTTTTCTTTCTTTCTCTTTTCTCCTTTCCTCTCACCTTAATGTAATTTGTGAAGAGAAAGGAGAGAGAAAAAGAAAAGAGACATATAAAACATGATGAAGCTTTGATTACAATATAGAGAAGAGAGAGAAAAGGATCGAAAGAAAAACAAACGCATTTTAGGCACACCAAAGCTCCATTTACGACATCATTGGTACCATTACAAATATCTTAATAAGACAGATCCAACAACACAAAGGAAGGTCACCAACAGTAACCTAAGTGAACTACACATACAATCAAAGACAAATGAGTTACCTTTCATCTTTGGACGATAAGTGTGACACACTTGGATCATCGTTAGTAATCTTTCTTGGTATCGTTAGATTTGTCTCATTGAGATCTTCTCAATTGTACCATTGATGTCATAATCAGAGTTTCAGCATATCTCTAGAGTCTCTTTTTTTTTTCTCCTCTCTCCTCATGCATAGGCCATTTCATATACTTTTTTAACGATGTTGTCGCACCCGACATCGCGGCAACCCTAAAAATAATTCTTGATTATGAAAAAAGAACAGATATCTGGCATCTGGTTTTTTTAGGGGAAAAAGTCTTGTTTAAGGAGTCGCCACCTAGTATTATGGTCACTAGGAACCCTAACTGGTCAACAGAGATTCTATGGTACGGGATTGGTTACGTAAAAGGGAAGATATTATCACCCCTTAAACGTCCTGCCTGAGGCAGACTGCATTGCTGATTTTGTCTTAAATTGCTAAATATTTATTGGTTTATGCTCTGATGGTATACTTGCAATATTTCTGACTCTAGCGCCAGTGAATATTCGAGCTCGAATAATTCCAACTCTGGCGTTGGTAAAAATTCGTAGCTACGAAAAAAATTAGATTAATATTTTTTATTCCATACTCTAGCGCTAGTGAATAAATAAATAAAAATAAATTTATTTTTATGCATGCACATATTTTTTTATTTTTCTAGCTAAATAAAATAAAATACAACGAATAAAAATAATATAAATTTAAACCAGTATTTTTATTCTTGACTCTGGCGTCAGTGAATAAACCAATAAATTTACATTATTTTTATTCATGCATACACATTTTTTATTATCAATTTTTTCAATTTTTCTGTTTTTTTATTTTTTATATTTTTTTATATTTTTTGGGCTGGGCCCAGCTCAGCCCACATGGGCTGGGCTTGACCCAGCCAGCCCGGCCCGGTCACTGGTCCAAGCCAGTGACCCGGCTGGGCCAAGTCAGCAAGAAGCACGCGTGGATTGGCTCCACGCGGGCATCATGCACAGTGCGAAGGTAATTAATTTACCTTCGCACCGTGCAACATCACATTCAAAATGAATGTACAAAAACGAAAGCAAAATGGCTTACCTGGGCGCAGGGAAGCAGAGACGCGATGGAAACGATGGTGAAGCTTTGGCTGGCCGACACTACCTCCTCTCCTCTTCGTTTCTCTTTGTTTTTTTTGGTAAGGTCAGTCCTTCAGGGTGAGGGAAGGCTAGTTTTCTGTTACGGGGTTCTGGGAAAAATCTTAAAAGTTCCTCTGGTTTCTTTGTGTCCTTCTCCTTCCCTGTGCTTCCCCTGTTTCGTCTGTGCTCTTCCCCTGCTCGCTCCTGTGTTTTTTTTTCTGTGTTCGTCTCCTGGGTTCACCCCTGTTCTAAGTCTCTCTCTATATCTCTATGTCTAACTCTCCCCTGTATCTGCCCGTTCTTTTTTCTAGTCTGTGAATTTGTGCTCTGAAGATGAGGGTGAATCTGTGGTACGCTAGCTTTTTCTACGGTTTTTTCTTCCTCTCCACTGTTTTTTTTCGTCTCTCTCTCTGTTCAGCCTCGGTTCTCTCCACTTTTGCCTCCCGCGTTCCTTGTTGTTCTCAATCTTTATAAGCCAACCAACACACATACACCTCCTAGCATGTATTAATGGCACATCGTGGGCAAAAACGTTACCCACGTTCTCAGCCGTTTCTGTTGAATCGGGATGGAGGAGATGAACAGTGGAGTGTTTAATGGAAATTTTCATTTAGGTCCTTAAAGTTTTGGAAGTCTTGTAATTAAACCCCTAGTTAACTTGTAATTGGACCCATGTATTTCGGCGCCTTTTACAAGTTAGTCTTTGGACTTTAATTTTGCAATCTTGACCCCCAATTAACCCCAATTTTGTTATTTATTCAATTAAGTCCCTGATTTCACTAATTTAATTAAATCCACGTCAAATTAAGTTTCAAACGTTATCAATTATCCAATTAAACCCTTGATTGGATTAATTAAATTAATTTCAAGCTCAATTAAGTCTCAAAACTTATCAATTCTCCAATTAAAACCTTGATTGGATTAATTAAATTAATTTCAAGCTTAATTAAGTCTCAAAACTTATCAATTCACCAATTAAACCCTTGATTGGATTAATTAGATTAATTCCAAAGTTTAATTAAACCTCAAAATTTCCAATCATGTTGCCCTAAACCCAAATTTTAATTCATTCTTCATTTATTTTATTTTACTTGTTTTTCATCATCATTATTATTTTCATCATCATTTTTTTATATCCTTTTTAATAAATAAAATAATAATAATAATTAAAATAAAAGGATTAAAAATTGGGTTATGACAGATGCGATTCTCAATAGCGACAAGCAAAAATGTTATGTTTTTCAATCGCAACATTTACAAATTGTATTATTTTGTTAATTTTTTTAAAATATGTTATTTCTTCAATATTTAAATAAAAAAACACGTTAATAACAAAAAATACCCCCTATTCATTATAATTTGTATTGCTTGTGTTTGCTGTATTTTTTATATTGTTTCTTCTACTATTGAGGCTGGAAGCATTTCTTCTGGCAGGCGATAATGGTCTGTGTGAGCTTTTTCTATGACCACTGATCTTCGCAAGGGACACCAAATGTGAATGTGAACGTGCCGCTTGATCGGCGTCTTTAATAAGTCCTGAACAGTTCTTCTATTTTCATTCATGAGGTAGCTCAGATCCGTTATAGCAAGAACTAGTTGCATGACCCGCGCGATGTCGCGGGTCAATAATTTTTACATAAAAATATTTAAAAAAATTAAGATTTAAAAATATTAGGTCTTTTTACAAAGCTATACCCAAAAGTCTTGGGTGTGGTTGCAACGCTTGATCCAAGAGTAATATTTATAATATTAATAATAACATTAAACTTGCATGATCCAAGTTTAAGTGGATCTGAATACAATACCAGACCCAATAGTCTTGGATATGCGTCTGGCTGCAAGGTCATGTCATAAAAGTGTGATAATTAAAAAGAAAAAAACAAAGAAAAAAAACCAAAATGAAGAAAAAAATTAATGAAGAAAAAGAAAAAAATCTGAATTAACCGGGTTAACATTTCAAACCGGGTTAACCCTTCAAACCTTGGATTCCTGTCGTGAAAGTTTGATAACTAAAAAGAAAAAAAAATTGATAGGTTAACACAAAATTAACTGGGCTAACCCGTCAAACCAGGTTAACCCGTTTAAACATTAACAAACTAAATTAAATAAAAAAAATAATTAAAAAGAAAAAAAAATAAAAAGGCATCAGTCATTTCACTGTGTACTACAGTGCGCAGTCCACAGTTAAAAGCATAAAAACATCAAAAAAGCAAAAAGAAAAACTAAAGGCATCATTCGATAACTAAATAGAAAAAAATTTAATATTGATGAACTAAATTAAATAAAAAGAAACAATAAAAGAAAAAAATTATAAGAAGAAAAAATCTAACAAAGAAAAAGAAAAAAAATCTAAATTAACTGAGTTAACCCGTCAAACCTGAGATCCGTGTCATGAAAGTCTGATAACTAAATA
>Ga0325402_1004837_pt1 | contig 12503 bp, 8 predicted proteins | sample PopdelMetagenome_22_FD_207212 | JGI IMG/M metagenome (GOLD analysis project Ga0325402, IMG submission 207212) | Populus deltoides microbial communities from Bellville, Georgia, United States - Xylem-PdKOR-R3 | ecosystem: Host-associated > Plants > Phyllosphere > Stem > Wood/Secondary xylem... | reverse complement strand
AAAATAGAGTACATAATGAAATAAAAAAAGGGTCTAACATAACATCTTGTAAATAAGAACAATCAACAAAGTTTGTAGTATTGTAGACCTAGAAATGCAAATGACCCAGAAAAGCAGATGGTTAATTAACCTACTTCACAACACCCAAAGTTTTTTCTTTATATCGGCATGCAAACCATGTAATGCAAATGGTTAATTAACCTACCTCACAGCACTATATGTTCACAATATTGTAAACAAGAACAATACATAACACCCAAACTTTAATTCATGTATTATTAAAACATGAAATTAGTTAAATATTTGTAAAAAAAGAAACATAATCAATTTTACATCACCTTCTCTTTTTGTTCATAGACAAGTTTTCAAGATCTCCTTGTTCTTGTGCCTCCCAAACCAACAAATCTAAAAATAGATTCATAACAATAAATACGAAATTGTGAGAAACAATTAAAAAAAATAGACTTCATTTTTTTTTCCCTACAACTACAAAACAAGAAGATGCTAGATCATGTAGTAATTTTGAGGAAGACAAGTACAGAAGACAAAAAAACTATTCACAGTGACAACAATAAAAAAATGAAAAAAAATTACCTTTTTAAACAAATCTATAAGATCATTACATTGTAGAAGCTATCGAGTAGAAAAAAGAAAGGGAAATTATTTTTGATAATAGAGGAGAGAAGATGGTCGGAGGAGACAAAAAGATCTCAATTTTTTTTATGAGAGAGATGAAGAATTTGACTGATCAATAAAAGATTACAAAGTATTTTTGCTCTAATTTTTTAGATGAATTGTTGAGGTTTTGGGGAGTTTGATATTCTAATGGCTTTTTATTTTTCTCATTAGGATGTGTTATGTCGGTGGATCTTAAAAAATAAGGTAAGCTGCTATTTGCAAAGCTCAAATATCTTGCTTTTATTCAACCTCGGGTGTAACCTCAATTCTTAGTGGGTCTCACCAAAATAAAACTCGGTTTTAACGTAACCAAACACATATTCCCATTGCTCACTTTAAACCTCATACGCAGCCATACTATCAAACATCACCTAAGTATATTAAACAAAAAGACATGACCAAGTAAAGAAAACAAAACATACGAGGATGGGGATGAAAGTAATAAAAGGACCTTTAAAATACAAATTCAATATAATAAGGGTGAATGAAACCATTTTAAACTAGATTTATTCTACTATGCTTCTCTTTACTTTATGTTTTATGTTTAAAAGATCCCTTTACTTTTTTTTTTAATATTAACCCTACCACTACATTTTTATTATCATTATTACACCTTTATGTAAGTTAATATTCCTAACATTATTAAAAATTGACATGTGACATATGTTCATGTCATAAAATTGTTGTTGATGTAAACTTTATTTTCAAAATCATATTGAGAATTTGCCAAAATCATATTGAGAAATTGTTTAGTTCAGATCATTATTACTAGACCTATCATAATTCCTAACATTATTAAAAATTAACATGTGCCACTTGTTTTTTTTTATTTCAAACTATGTTTGAGTGCATTTTAAAAATATATTTAGCTTGAAAAGGTATTAAATTAATTTTTTTTATGTTTTTTAATGATTTTGAAATATTGATGTCAAAAATAAAAAAAATAAAAAAATTATTTTAATATATTTTCATGCAAAAATTATTTTTAAAAAATACTTTATACTACAATACCAAGCAGACACTCAATGCAAGGTTCTTCCATGAAAATTCAACACATCCAACAATATACTAAATGGGAGCACTCAAAATTATCACATCAATGATCAATCTCATAAATATTAAAAGCAAGCACTCACCTATAGCAACAAATCAAAGTTTAGACATCGGAATATTACTGTCTCAATTCAAAATGAACACTTAACTGTAAAAGTTGATACAAATTAGGTACTAAAATATACATCCTGGGTGTAGTGGTGGTGAAGCTCCGTCAACCGCAACCCCACCCAAAAAAAACAAAACGTATATTTTTGTTTACCTCCAATCCAATTCATGAAATCGACAAAAGAAAACAAATTCTTGTAATCCTCTTATCCCCACAGCACAAAAAAGAAAAAAGAAAAAAGAAAAAAGAAAGAAAATCTCCAAACACACAATCTATCGCTTCTCTCAGCAATCAATCCTAAACCCTAAAAGAAAAGAAAATGGAATTCACTTGTTTACACAACAAATGCATTTCACCTTCTCTTACTGTTCTCTCTAGGGTTTCAATTTCATTTTCCAATCTTCCTAAACGCGCCGTTTCATTTTACCGGCGGCGGAGAAATTTGTGCTTTGCAACATTAGTCGATGGGAAACGTACTAGTGAAGTTGTGAGCAAAAGAGGAGGAGAAGAAGAAGACGAATTTGGGGATTTGAAGTCGTGGATGCATAAAAATGGATTGCCTCCTTGCAAAGTTGTGCTTAAAGAAAGACCTTCTCATGACAATAAACTTCGACCTATTCATTATGTTGCTGCTAGCGAGGATCTTCAGGTCTTTTTAGGGTTTTATAATTTGTGAATTTTTTTTGAAAATCATTTTGTTTTTTTTTTCGTTATTAATTGTTGTGTGCGTTTGAGCTTTTTGCAGGCCAGTGATGTGGCTGTTTCGGTGCCCAATTCGCTTGTTGTTACACTCGAGAGGGTTTTGGGAAATGAGACTCTTGGTAAGGTGGAGTGTTTTCAGCACTTTTTTGATTGTGTATTGTGCTGGGGATTTAGCTGTGGTGAATGTTCATTGTTGATTTCATGTAGTCAATTAGTGTGTTGTGAACTTAGAAAGGTTAAAATGGGTTGAGATAGTAAATTTCATTCATACTAGATAGATTATAATCTTGCTATTCTGCTCTTGCACTTGTTACCATTTATCCGTACAGTTTTCTGATGCATCGTGCATGCGGAAGTTATCCTCATTCGTTATTTCAAATGGTGCAAGTCTTTTTGTGCAAGCTGTTTTAAGCTTTCAATTCTCAATCATAGGAGAAACTCCATAAAGCAACAAAGATATTGTGTTTGGAATCATGTTTGTTCATGCAGTCGGTTTCTGGTAATGCTTTGAATCTGCACTGTCAACTTTATGGGAGTGTTGGTGGGGAGGGATTTGCCTCTTCTATGCCATCTTATTCAGTTTCGAGAGTATTAGCAAACAGGTAGGGAATGTATGTGTTTGTGTAAACTGTTTCTTTGCTTGACTAGATAGTGAAACCCCACAGCATGCTATAAGTGAAACCATGATAAATGTCAGTGTGACTAATTTAGGTGTTCAGCTTCCATGAAAAACTTACCTTGAACCAATTGTAAGATATTTTTTTCTGTCTGCTTGATCGTTCATACAGCGGAACTCTTAACCACAAACAAATTATCGGAATTGGCATGCTTGGCCTTATACCTGATGTATGAGAAGAAGCAAGGAAAGAAGTCATTCTGGTATCCATATATAAGGGAGCTTGATCGTCAGCGAGGTAGGGGTCAGCTGGCTGTGGAATCTCCACTTTTATGGTCTGAGGCTGAATTGGCTTACCTGACTGGTAGCCCAACTAAGGTACTAAATATGCTTTGTGATCATTTGAATTCTGGCACATTATTTTATTGATCTCCTTTATAAATAAAATTGATGCTATGCTCCATGGTTAAGACTAGATTTATGTTGGTGAAGTAGGCTGAAGTTCTTGACAGGGCAGATGGAATTAAAAGAGAATATGAGGAGCTAGACACTGTTTGGTTCATGGCTGGTTCTCTATTTCAGGTTATACCTTTGTTGTTTCCAATTTGAAAGCTCTCTACAATATTTCCTTGCTACTTTCTTCAAAGAGATTTAATATTGTTACCTTCTGACATTCTTTTGATATCCATGTCCATATTGCAGCAATATCCATATGATATACCTACTGAAGCCTTTCCCTTTGAGATTTTTAAACAAGCTTTTGTAGCCATTCAATCCTGTGTGGTGCATTTACAGGTATATTTGCCCTGCTAGCAGAGCGATAACACATGTGTGTCATATCCCCACCCCCCCCCCCTCCCCCGTGTATTATCATGTTGGGGGACTTAGTTCAGCTTGAATTGGTTGATAGTACAGAGTAAAGTATACACCAATTATGAAGGCTCATAATATGTGTTTTACTTTTAAAACATCCTACTACAAGATATGATTAGTAGAATAGGTAATACAATACAATTGGTACATAAATTTGTTCTTTTTGTGAGTGGTTATTCTGTTGTCATGTTTTTCCATATCTTTTTCTTCACAGTAAGTAATATTTTCCTTTTCACAAGTAATAATTCTTTCTATCTATCCTTCTACATCTTCTTTTCTGTCAGTTTGGCTATTATCATGGGGTGATCTTGGACTCCTTTTGAGCTTACAATTGCTGCTTTCTAAGGCATGAACATTAGCCTTTGTGCATCTTCTTCTCTGTTGTTACTACCTTGCTCTTTCTCGGGCCATTTCATCTTAGCTCTGTGCCATACATTATGCTTGATTCATACAGAATTTGATGGATGCCATTTGGACTGTGGCTGCAAAATCATGAGCGCAGTTTTGTCATGGAGTGTATTCATTGTAAATGTTAAGCAATCCGCGTATGCCATTTAAGTTGCTTTTATTTCTGATTTTGTTGCTCTTCTGAGTTCTGCTAATTTGCTGCATTTCTTTGCTATGCTAGCTTAGGATGTCTATTGTGGTGGTTTTTAGATATAGCTATTTTTGAATAAGTCAATCTGATTGATCTATTGATGCTCTTAAATGTTCAGAAAGTCAGTTTGGCTCGAAGATTTGCTTTGGTTCCTCTTGGACCACCTTTGCTAGCATACAGTAGCAACTGCAAGGCAATGTTAACTGCTGTTGATGGTGCTGTTGAATTAGTGGTTGATCGACCATACAAGGCTGGGGAGCCCATTGTTGTATGGTATGTAAATTGCTTTGATGGCCTTAATTTCATTTTGTTCTGCAGGACTCGGTTTTTTTCATTAAGAAATTTGAAATTTGCATTTTCAGGTGTGGGCCACAGCCAAATTCAAAATTGCTTTTAAACTATGGCTTTGTTGATGAAGATAATCCTTATGACCGAATAGCAGTTGAGGTGATCTTAATTTTCCCCCTTCTGTATTGAAATATTCATATGTTTGGATGTTATCTGTATTGATATGTATTATGTACTGTATGATCCAGGCAGCACTGAACACTGAGGACCCTCAGTATCAGGACAAGAGAATGGTTGCTCAAAGAAATGGGAAATTGTCAGTACAAGTTTTTCAAGTATGAAACAAATTTTCCTGCGTAGGTTATTGTATAGGTCTCTTCTTTCAGATCTTTTAATATGTCCCTGCTGCAGGTATACGCTGGAAAGGAAAAAGAAGCCGTGTCAGATATTCTTCCTTATTTGCGATTGGGATATGTATCAGATCCTTCTGAAATGCAATCTGTAATTTCTTCTCAAGGTCCAGTTTGTCCAGTAAGTTCATTTTTTTTCAAATCATATGTGATTTTATTTATTTTTGGATGTTTAGTATGGTGAATGCATCCCCATTTTCTTTCTTTTGTTTATTCTTTTTTTTTTTTATGGTAAGAAATCAGGATTCATCGATATTGTTCTTATCACTCTCAAGTTCTGGTCAATTGATTTTTACTAAAATTTGGAATCCATGCTAATCATGCTTTATGCAGAGATCAATGATTTTTAGGAGGGATAATTGCTCTATTAATATACCAACTTCACACTTTTTTTCAATTAAGTACATGAACTTCAATTTTTTTTGTTTGAGTGTACCGACTTTTTTAAAAAATTTCATTGAAGTAATTTGGTCCACCTTCCATCAATTCTTCTGTTATTTTGATGACATGCCATTTTCTCTTAAATTGTTATTGGTACTCCAACTTTCATTTCATGTCCAACTTTCGTTTTATGTCAATCATGTACAACAACTTTAATCCTTTTCATTTTGATACACCAACATATTTTTTTGTTCTAATCAAGTACATTTTTTAATTGACCAGGTTCCTTTACGTAGGTAATTTTTTTTAACGTGTTCTCTTTGTCATGATTCCATCCACTTTCCATTTATGTTGCAATCATATGATATTTATTTATTTGGTTAAAATTATAAATATTTTAATTAAATCAATAATTTATTTTTTAATGTTAGTTAATTATAAAATAGTTTTTATTCTTTATTTAAATGATTTACCAAAGAGTTTATTTTAGTTTTTTACAAGCATTTATTTTAATTTAAAATATTTAATTTATTAAAATAATCTTATTTTAGAGGGTTCTTTTACTAAATAAAACTCACATTAGAAAATGAAAAATTGACTGAAGTACTTTATTGGAACAATAAAAAATGTTGGTGTGTCAAAATGAAAAATATTAAAGTCTATACTTGATTGATGTAAAACTAAAGTTGGAGTACCAACAACGATTTAAGGACAAATGACATATCATCAAATAATTGAAGAATTGACGGATGATGATCTGAAGTATTTGATTGAAATTTTTGAAAAAGTTGGTATACCCAAAAAATAAAAATAAATCAAAGTTCATGTATTAAATTGTGAAAAGGTGTAAAGTTAGTGTCCTAATAATGCAATTATCTCATTTTTAGGATTTATGGTTGGACTTGTATGTATGGCAAAGCTTCGTGAGCTAACCTTAGCTGCCATGTCATGAGGAGAGCTTTGTCTTTTAGTTTTTTTTCTTTTTTATTCTTGCAATATGAGCATTATGGAGCAAGGTCTGGTAAATTGTGATGGATTTTACCTATGCCTATGACTCTGGAGATCTATATTTAATGAAATTCGTATGGACTTTCTCTAGTTAAATGAAACATGGTTCCTATCTTCCCAAGATTCACTCTGAAATTGCTTAGCTGTTACAGGTAAGCCCTTGTATGGAACAAGCAGTGTTAGATCAGCTTACTGTTTATTTTAGAACGCGCCTTGCTGGCTATTGTACCAGCATAAGTGAAGATGAGTTGATGGTAAGGCTTTACCGACCCCATTGATAGTCTAATGTGCTGGTGATAGAGGTTTAATCCAAAATAATTTTGCTGCACTAGTTGGCAGATCCTAACTTGAACCCCAAGAAGCGAGTGGCTACTCAGCTTGTTAGATTGGAAAAGAAAATGCTGAAGGCATGCTTGCAGGCTACAGTTGATTTGATAAACCAGTTACCTGATCACACCATGCCTCCATGCCCAGCTCCTTATGCCCCTTTATTGAAATGAAAAAGGTACATCTTTCTTTCTCTCTCCCTGCTGTATGTTTACTTCTTACATGTTTGCTTATTGTATACATCTTAACTCATCTTAACATGGATCAACTTGGTGTAGGTAACATTATTTGTGCATGGATTGTGTGGAATAAGAAGTTACTTTGCTGTCCTCGGGCTCATGGATTCCAAACGAGGAATATAAACCAGGTTAGTGGAATGGAGCCTCCACACATTGCTTTTGATGAATGCTTTCATGAATAACGCTGTGACTGTTAAAACTAAGGGATAACATGTCTTTGTGCAGAGGATCATTATTCTGAACACATAAACAGTGGCTGAACTGTTACAGTTATTATTAGTTAGCCTGTTTGGAAGTGTGGCTGTGGTTACTTTTCAAAGTGTTTTTCGTGTTGAAATGCATTAAAATGTTGTTTTTTCATTTTAAAAAAATTATTTTTGAGATCAGCGGATCAAAACGATACAAAAAAAATAATTTTTAGTGAAAAAAAAAAGAATTTTTGGGTATGTGATAAGTTGTTGTTTGTCTTTATGGGTAAAGCTCAAAAAGCCAATTTCAATTGTTTGGTTTCTTGTGCAATTATTGAATTTGTGATGGCATGTTAACGGAAAAAATGATTTTGGAAAGAATCAAAAGAATTATTGAATATGGAAAATCACATATCTTATAGGGATGAAAATTTAATTTGAAGAATCTTGGACAAGTTATTGCAAAACCTATATTTATAGTTTCTGTAGTGATAAATGGGGTGAAAGGGGAATTTTGAATGTTTTGCATCATTTGCTGATATATATATATATATATATATATATATATATATATATATATTTCCCCATACAAGTCAGAACTGGCTTATTAATCACTTGGCCTTGTGTCCTCAATTATTTCAGTTTTTTTCGTTTTACAGGTAGATGCATTTTGGATACTGCTCAAGGTAACCAATGAGTACAACTAGTTTTACAGCCTCTAGCATATGCCTTTAATAAGTAGTCACGTTTATTCTATTCAACTGATTGGAAGCTATTGGGTCCATTTAATAATTTGTTCATAAGCCTAGATCAACCACTGCATCTTTCTACTTTGACTTTGGACATTTTTTCACCTGGTTTTTTTCCCTTGTCTCCATACCAGTTATAGTGCACTAGCTGTAAAGGGGAGAGCTAATATCTACAAAAAAAAAAAAAAAAAAACCCCAGCATGTTCGTGTATGTCTATAGATAACTTGGCCATTCATGGCATATTGAGTAAATTGTAAATGCAGGGCTGGATGAACAAAGTTAACTGAACCTTGTTTCGGTGATTTGTGTACATTCGTTTTCTTTTTATGAAACGTGCTTTATATATTCTGAGTTGAGAATCTCTATTATTACTGTGGTCTTGGATCCATTTCAATTGTCAGGTTTCGTTCTGGCTACTATAGATTCTGTATACAAGAGAACACGTTGAAAGTTTGAAGTTTTGCACAATGTTGCAGGAAGATGAAGGATGTCCAAGAATTAGGCAGTCGAAAATCCAAATTACCAGCGGAGTGAACAAAAGCAATATGAACTAAATAAAAATAAATAGTAATGATTTTCATCATCGCTGGGATTTAGGCAGAAATTGCTATCGAACTCTAATTTAGTTGGCTTGGGCTTGATTGAGATTGTAGTTTCAGTTGCAGTTTAGATAAGTTAATCCTTTTGTAATTGTGGAAAGTTATAAAAAAATTATGAGCTAATACGACTTGAAAAAAGGTTTATTTGTTTTAAAAATATCTTTTTAAAAGTTAAAAATTTATCATTATTTTTTGTTTAAAATTAAAATCTTAATATATTTAAATTATCTTAAATTATTTTGATAAGTTATTATTAAAAATAAATTTTAAAAAATAAAATAAATATTATTTTGAAAATAAAAAACATTTAAAAAGGTACATAACATGTTCTTAATCACTGGTGCAATTTGGTTCTCCACATTCTCCAATGACCTTCCTTGGCTGTGGATTATCTGGACCTTTGTCTAGCTTCTCTGACGTAAAGTACAACCAGCCATCCCAAAAACCAGCAAGGATAATATTCATGCGGAAAGGAAGTTTTCCAGTCACTGAACATGTCTGCAATTCAGAGGAATTACTGAATCATTCTAATATATACTATCGTTTTAATACTTACTAGAAGAATTTTATTTTTAATATTTATTTTCATTTAAACTATATTTTTATTTTTATTAGTTATCAAAGTTATTATTAGATTCATAAATTATATTCAATTAATTTTTTTCAATTAGAAAAACATTAATAATACCAAATATTTTTTTATATTAAAAAAAATAGAAAACAGCATAATTTCTTCCTAATAGTTATTGACTTCTCTTGTACTTGTTCAAAAGAAAATCAATTTGCCACCAATACCTCATACCTAAAGTCTAGATTGTACTGAGCTGAAAGTGATTACACAAAGTAAGATTAGCTTAAATTAATGCAGTAGCCTTGTTTGCAAGCGGGGTTATTAGGCATTGCTCATTTTATGCGATTGATGACATATCACACATTGCTTATTTATATATATAAAAGGCCAACAGAACGCCTCCGGTAAATAGCTGCCTACTTTTCTTGTTTAGATCATGGAGGACACGGAGGTAGCAAAATATGACGAATGAAGATGAGTGTTGAATAGGCTCCTAAACGAGTCAATACGGCGAGGACTGAGTTTGATTCAAGCCCTTTAACGAAGAAGCTAAAGAAGTGCTGCACTTTAGTTAAGCAGCATAAGAAATGTGCAATGGTTTAATAGAGAGATGTCCTCGCATTACCATCTTGTGTGGTTAGAGGTTGGCTCATTCTGAGTTTTACTCAAGAACGACTAATGATACACACACACACACACACACACACACATATATCCTTCTTTTTAAGTGTGGGAAAGAGAAGATCAGTACTCACGAGTCCAAATGGAATTGGAACGCCTCTCCAACCAAGATCATCCTTTTGGTAACCGGGTGCTTTTACCTCCAGTGATGATAATTGAGTTGTTGACAATTACCCAAGCACACACAATATGGGAGTTGGGTTTTGGCATTGAAGGTAAAATTTTCCACTTCATTTCATCATCTAGCATATAAACATCGCTGTCTATACACTACCTGAAACATTGCAGAATCTAAAAGCTATATCATATACAGTAACATGGACAATGAGAGAGAGCAGTTTGCTCAAATCCAATATTGTCAAATGAAACAAAATGATCAACCTGTGTACCTCATTCCTTCGAGAACATTTGAAAATAGGGGACCCAAGTTTAGGCATGAAGTCACCTCTTGACCTCCAATGACAAAAAAGATGATCATTGACTACATAACAGAGGCAACAAGTAGATGATCATTATTGGTTGTTCATGTGAATTATTGTTAAAAACCATGTCATCAAAATGACATTCATGATTATAGTATAGAAGGTAATTATTACATTATCAGAAATGAGGGGGATTTTTCGTAGGAGATGAATGATTGAAGATTAATCATCAAAACAGAATCTCGATCCTAATTTCAAACATAAATGAGGGCAGCAAGCAGACCTGTGGCCCTCCACGGGAACAAGTACTTCAAAGAGCCACTCCTTCTCTAATGCATTTCCTTCTTTTATTGCAATACTCCAGTGATCTACTCCATGTGCTTGGTGAATTTCCTTGCAGCCACCCATCACATGCAATCTGCCTCTCCATAATTGAGTTGCAGATGTTGGTTTTTGAAATATATACATACAAGGAAAATAATAAATTAAAATTTTTTAGAGTCTCAAGAATCCTATTAGACAGATATAGAATTATTTAAGGTTTATGCGGAAATTACTTGAAGATCAGATATTCTTTTTAGTTTTAAATAATTGCTTCAAAGCTGGGCTGTCGCAAACCACAAATCGTCCAAGTGTCAAATTTTTAATGATAATCCACACGAATCACCAGTAAGAAATCTACTAAACCTTTTTAGAAGAGAAGGATTGTTATACCTTAGAATGCTAGTTCTTTTCTTTTGTGTTTTAGACGTTTCCTCTTCTCACCCCTATTCTTAGAAAATATGAGGTATAATATTCTATTTATAAAGAAACCTAAAAATTATATAAATGATAAAATATCATTTTGGCCCTTAAATAATATCACATATATTATATTTTATGATAATTTAGATATTTATACAATCACGTCACACTTGATTAATCATCCTATTTTAATTTCGATCAGTGGTTCTTGTATGTGTGACCCATTAGGTTTCCTAATAAGTTGGTCTAAATATAAATTATAATTCTAAATAAAATTAGATTAAATAAATTAAACTATTTAATTTATTATCAATTCAATAATCAATTAATTTATATTTGAAGATTAAGTACAATGTCTAGTAAACTGTCATGATCCCTAAAATATTAGAAAAGTCATATGTGGTTTGACTTAATATTTCAGTGACTATTTTTTCAGTGTAATTTTTATCCCTTCATCATGAAAATTCTGATTTAAAAATTAGTATGAATTATGTTTTATTTGTTAAATCATTTTAGTTCTTAACATTATAATAATTGATTCTTTAAATATGATTTTGAAATTCTTTTCAAAACTCATTCCACCTAGGCCAAGAATTTCACAATCAATGCTATTTGAGAACATATAAAATATTTTTTCTAATTCATCTAGGGTGATGAATTCTCTTTTGATTACTCAAATATCTTCATATAGTTTATGTTATACCCAATATTTGTCTATTTGTTACCATTGATCAAGACAATAAATGGTCAGAATCAAAACATAACATTCCCTATATAAGATAACTTAGTGATCTCAAGTCTAAAAATCATTTACACAACTATCATGTGAGTCTTTTCATAGACATAAGTGATCTCTCCATATAAAATTCTCTTGCAGGTTAATTCATTGTACATGTCATTTGACAAACATTTGCATATTAGTTCCAAGTATATCTCATATCTCAGTTTATGAGAGCATCTATTTCCTTTTATAAAAGAAGGAATATAATATGCACTGATCTTAACAGCTTTAATTCATATCCAGTCTTAATAGAACAGTGACCAGGATCATAAAGGAACAATGCTTTAATGCATTAGGAATCTCGTAACTATAACAACTTTATAATTTCCTATGTAAAACATTTTTATTCCATAGACTTTATCTTTACTCTAGATTATTTAATTAAACATTAGATTCATTAATAAAATATAATTGAATATTAGAAATAAAGAAAGTTTTATTAATAATAATAATTATGTTTTACACAAATAAAATCAATACTACTT
>Ga0325402_1004835_pt1 | contig 12504 bp, 6 predicted proteins | sample PopdelMetagenome_22_FD_207212 | JGI IMG/M metagenome (GOLD analysis project Ga0325402, IMG submission 207212) | Populus deltoides microbial communities from Bellville, Georgia, United States - Xylem-PdKOR-R3 | ecosystem: Host-associated > Plants > Phyllosphere > Stem > Wood/Secondary xylem... | reverse complement strand
TACTCCTTCTCTTCCAATTTTACCCTCGAAAAATTATAAATTTCCCTCGATGTTGCCTCACGGTTCCCTCCTCCACATGGCAACCTCCCCTTGTAATGCCCAGCAATCAACGGCAAGCCTGGCTCCTTCCCTGGCGTCGCCCCACAGTCCCTAAACGAGATCGAAGAACTGCACGATATCAACTGCATCAGAACCGTAGACGCTTTCATCTTCCCACAGTTCTTCGCCGTTTGATTCAAATCCATGCCACTCCCTTCGTTATGACCACCCAATATCAGCCGTCCATCAGCTTTCATCAAAGACTCCAGAGTCTCTGGGCTCGAGTCGGACGGTGGGGGTGAAATCTCCATAATCTCGTCTCTGTTCGCCTCCCGTTCCTGACTAATTTTTTTCTCCTCCTTCATCTTCTTGATTTCCGGTTTGACGTGTCTCCTTCTTCTCCTGCTATCATCAGTCTGAGTCGACGCGTCAGCAGCGAGTTTCCGAGCAGACTCGGAGAACGACTCGGCCTTGTAAACCTTGTACTCATTAAGATTGATAGAGCTCAAGGATTGGTTCCTACGCCTCGTGATAACTGGAAACTCCGAGGCTTGACTGGCTGATGACTGGCTGGTTTCTTGAGGTTTCGTCTCGAGGAAGAGCTGTTGGTTAGAATGATCGAGAATCTCTGATCCTTTGAGAATGTACTCGTGACCGTGAGCCGGGTGAATGAAATCGTTCTCGGTCAAGTCCTGCCAAACGAAGCCGTTTTTGAAGCTCCTGGAGTCAACAAAATTTGGAGTGATTAATTAGATCGGACGGCTGGAGATGAAGGAGGTGTGTATCATTACTTGTTTGAACTTACCGTTTGGAGGACCAGGAGTAGAGGCTAGCCATGCCTTTGCCTCGAAGGAGGTCTAACTGGTTGATTACATCTGATAAATATATAAGAAATTAATGCAAGGAGGAAAAGAGACATTTGTGCTACCAATTTTTTCTCTCCAAAAAGTTATTTTTTGGTTTAAATTTAAAAATTAGTTTCTTTTTACCTGAAAGGTAGAGGCCGTCATTGGAAGAGAGAGGGACCTCCATGAAATGGGGATGGTCAAGCTGACCATTTCTGGACAGATAGTAGACTACAGGGGCCTTTCTGGACAGCTTACGAGATTCACTCCAGAATGCTCTGGCTCTCTCCGGAGTGGCTTCTCTGTCTTCATTCCATTGCCTTGGAATCTGGACTACTACGGTGTTTCTCCCACCTCTTGAACTGACTGCAGCGGCCATTACTATTCACTCGCTCCAGATTTCATTAAAATGTAACAATGCATGAGAGATAACAAGAAAATGTTAAATAGCAGTAATGAGTGGTGAGTTATGGGAGATGGATGAGAGAAGAAAGAAAGCTGGGGATCGAAAGCGATTTGCTACCAGGATGATGAGGTGAGAAAGTGAAAGGAGAGGAGTTTTGGAATTTTTTACGGGATAGATGCATTGAGAGAGATGGAGAGGGAGAACGGAGAGGAAGAGGGAGGGAAGGTTCATAAATTGCAAGGCAAGTTATGCAAGTGTGAGGAGGGGGATACATTCAAATTGGAGATGCGGCAAATCAGGCTACCCAACAAAACAAAACAAATTAAAAAACAATTTAAAATTAAAAGTAATTCAAAAAAATTCATAAACATTTTTTTTTTAAAAAAAAAAACAAACACAAATGTTTTATAATAACTTCATCTTTCAAACGGTGTCATTTCCATATTTGTTTCGGGGTTTGATGCGCATCATTAAAATTGTATTTTATTTTAATTATAATTTTAAAAATATTTAATTAATCATTATATATTATAAATCTTGTTTGTTATTGTGATAGCGATTATTTTTTAAAATATTTTTTGTCGAATCAAAATAATATATTTTTTTATTTTTTAAAATTTAATTTTTAATATCAAAATATTAAAACAATCTAAAAACATATAAAAAGTTAAGTTGAAAAAAAGTAAAATAATAATTTAAATTTTTTTTAAAAAATACAAAATACAATGATTTCTAACTCCACTTCTTACATGAACTCTCTGCATTTTTCCTCTGTAAATGTAGTAATTTTATTTTAAATTAAAATAACCAATAAAAAAACTATCTTATATATATAATAAAGAAAAAGAAAAGTACTGTGGATTGATTTAGAAAAAAGATTACTTGTAAGTCACCCAGGAGCATGATTGACGTGCGAGCCAGAGAATTTGATGGGGGGAACAAGGGCAATTCATCACTTCGTACGGAAACTTGATTGCCAAGATTTGTATTTCCTTCCCTTGCTTAGGAAGTTGAATCTAAAGCTGATAAACCCTTTGGACACTTCCTCTTATTATTAATATTTCACTGAGAGAGGTTGAGACTTCAAAATCTGGAATGGAGGAGAGAGGAAACTCTCTCTCTTCACACACTCCATTGCCGAGTGTTCAAACTAGCAAAGCACTCCTTTCCAAAGATATTTCAATTTTAATTACCCACCTCGATCTTGATCTTGATCTTGAGTTGACAATCCTTTCATTCACACGTATTTTTTTCTCTTCTTTTTCTTAGGTTACGGTCTCGCCTGGTTAAAATTAAAATAAAATAAAATAAATAAAGGAGGTTGAGAAAACATTGTGTACATAGACACATATTCTTATTCATCGGAATATAGGATGATTGTTTTTTTACCTTCCAGTAAAAAAAATATTAACTTACTCTTGGGCCTAATGTGGTAGTTTTTAAAGATTTCTTTGGTCATTATTTGGTTGTTTAAAATAATTTCTTCTTTTAATCTTGTATTAATATAATATAAAGGTTATGTCACCTTGAAAGTAAAATTTATTTAAAGGTTATTTTTACTTTTTTTAAGGAATGGTGTAAGAACTTTCATACCCCTAAGGAAAAAAACTAACAATCAAGGGTATTTACTTTCGGGCTTTTTTATTGTATTTAATAGGTTGGTCGGGGTCTTTTTGGTCTTTTTACATAGTTATGAACACTTTAAATACATCTATGCACTTAAAAGAAAAAAAATAACCTTACAAAAAAGGATATATGTGTCTTTTAGGTTTTTTTGTAATTAACATGTTAGGTCGCGGTGGTTTGATTTTTTTAATAATTTAAATAATATTTAAAAAAATTAGCGCGTGCTACACAATCACCAACATATAGATGAAATTCATGTCCTTCTAGTGGCGTTTGTAGCTTCACCCATTCTCTAAGCACCGTTTTCCAGGGTGGATCAATAATTGAGTTTCAATATTTTTTTCTTCTTCTTCTTCTTCTTCTCTCTCTTTTCTTCTTGCTAAAGATTACATGTATTATTTTATTTGTTTTTTTTCCTTCCAATTTAATTTTTATTTTTTTTATTGCTATTTGGCTTGTTTTTATTATTTTTTTCTTAAATTTCATCTCTCATTATTTAGTTTGATTTCATTTAAATTTTAAATTTGGTTCTTATTATTCTTTTGATTTTATATCAAATTTAGTCCTCATTATTTTAATTGTCATTTCTTTTGTTTTGGAGGGTTTTTTTATTGCTTTTTTTTTCAATTTCATACTCTAGCAATTTATTAATTTATAATTCTGCTTTGCTGTTTTTAAGGTTTGTTTTCTATGGTATTAATTGTGGGTTTATGACTAAGATCACATGTTCTGAAGGCTAACATGGGTTGATTTTGTTTTTTTAATGGTTTTTTTAATTAATTTTTTTTTAATTTTATCTTTAAACATTTGATTTATTAAGAATTAGTTTTTGTATTTTTTTTCACTTTCATCTCTATATGGTTGGTACTTGGTAGGCTAACCCAAGTCTATACATTTGATTTATTAAACTTTTTTTTATGTAGAAAAACAAATCAACCAAGCCTGGCCAGACTAGAAAAGTTGAGGCTTAAAAGCTTTGTTTGGAAACGCGGTTCAACTTGTGTTTTTAAAAAATTTAATTTTTTTAAATTAATTATATTTTATGTTTTTGAATCATTTTAATATGTTAATCTTAAAAATAATTTTTTAAAAATAAAAAAATATTATTTTAATATATTTTTAAATAAAAAATAATTTAAACTCCAAGGATACCCCGCTCAAGACAACTACTTACAGAAAGGATGCCGACGATAGAAGAGTTGATACATAGTCGAGCTTATGGATGGCTATTGGTGAAAAGGTTAGCTTGAGACAATCCAAGAGACGTTTATTGGCAAGAGAGGGTAGCCTAGGTGCAGGTTCTGTTGGGTCATAATCTTTTTTCTCCTCCTTTCTTTTTTACCTTCGATTAGGTGTAAGTCGAGCGTCAGTTGAACCAAGATCGGAGAGAATAAGATTGAAGAGAGGCCGAGAAGAGGGAGAGGCTCAAAATAGCCAACCTCAGTTGTGCTGGCTGCAACACAACTGAGGCTGCAAAATAGCAACCTCGGTTGTTATATTTATATATATCTCCAGCTCTCCATCTCTGATTTATCCTCTACATTCTCAAGGCGTCGGGATGGCTTTTGTAGAGGACTCATCAAGTTTCAGTCCAAGTGATTGCTTAAATTGGCCTCATCTTCTTCTCTACTGCCGGAAAAGTATTGTGTCAATACTCACTGAGGTTTTGAGGTCTCTATATTTATCATTTCTCTCTAGCATTCCAAAATTTATAATATCTGGCTTCTTATCTGTGTGTTAACACTGTTTTTTTTGCTTTTCTACTTCGTTTTTCTTAGATTGTTTGACCCCTTCTGGTCTCATATAAAAAGAACTTTTTTTTCTTTGTATTTTTTGTGATGTTTTTATGTGAGCTGAAGATATATCTTGGCATTTATGAGTAAATGATCTTCATGATTTTCTTCTTTCCTGACTTGGACCTGTCTCCTGTATAGAAGATCCCTTTTGTTCCCCATCCCGTCCCCTTCATTCAGAAATTTAATTGACCAACTTGAGCAAGACTCGACTGTTTGTGCATGCTCGTGACAAACTAGCGTTTTACCTAGACAAAACGTTTTTTTTTTCCCCTGAAGCTTAGCTCTGATTTCATTTTTTTCCTTTCAATTTCAATTCAATATCTATGTATGCCCTTTAATGGAGTAATTAATCATCCAAAGAAATAATCGGGTCTTTTAATTCTTGGTAAATCTTGAGCAAGCTACTTAAATCTATGACCAAGAGCTGGCTAGCCCTAAAAAAAAGGAGTTAGCTATGATCACAACATGCATATTTTAATTCATATCAGCTTCTGATTGTTATTTTTCTTCTGTTCTATTGAATTTAATTTAGTATAGACTTCGAGGCCTCTCTGCAGTATTCACACAGCTTTCCAGTGCCAGAGAAGTTGAGGAAGTGCCCAACTTGAGCACCTCAAAGCACTGAAAGTTCATTAGCCTTCTTCAAAAGCCCATCTTAGAAACAAACTAGACAGAAATCATCATAATGTATTCGAAGTGCATCAAATAAAATAACTGCTGAACACAAGCTCGCTGCTCCAACATCCATGGATGCATTCATATTGGTATCTACTCTTCGAAATGTAAGGGGAAAAAAAAATATTCCCTACACTGTTTATCAGGGCAAGCTGGGATGCTTTTAAGACCGTGATACTTACAAGATCACATGTTTCCTGTCCCTACCAGGCAACAATAGAGGATTACAGAGTCAAAATTATACAACAAGAAGAGATACTTGCAAAAATAACATTACACATACGCACAGATCACAACCTGGCTTCATGGGTCGAAAAGCCAAGTTTGTAAAAGCAGGCGTCCAAGAAGCAATCCTCGAAATAAATGAATCATTAGCATTCAAATAACAATTTTGTAACTTGGACAGCTGCGGCCTTGTCAAGGATAGTATAGGTTTTCTTTTCATGTTAAGCACCTCCAGTCATATGCCATTCCAGACTATGCTCTGCCACCTAACAAATCCAAAGAGAAACAAGCAACATGCTTGCTGTCCCGCGTCCAGTCAGATAAGACAATCGTATCATGTGCATGCAGCAAGTTGAACGAGAGAGACAAGTAGGTTATAGACATTTTACCGATTTTTGTTCTGTACACAACGATGAATAGGGTTCTACATGCCAATATAAAATCCACTCTAACACAAGGCCAAAAGGAAACCAGCAATAAGGAGGTAAAAAATGAGTGCCTGTCCCTGCTGGGAAATAAGAGAAGAGAGGGTCATGCACAAGTATACAGGAAGAAGAATGATTGAATAATGAAAGTGAGGTTAAAACAGGTGAGGAATAATACCGTGGCTTCATATGCCGAAAAAGTCTTAAAAGTGGCATAAATTGTCATGCAAAACCATATGAAGAAGCATTTGCATTACAGCTCTCCGGAAGGTGACTGGTAACGGGTTCCACTGTCCTGTGTTTACTGTTTACCATGCTTCAATCCAACTATGTCCGGGATCTTTTCTAAGGCCTCTTTCTGCCATTTCCCTCCTTATCTTCGCTGCATCTTCCCAATTACCCAACTCAGAATAAACCTTGAACAACAATGCATGTGCAGCATCATTATGAGGGACTAACTGGAGTAACTTCTTGGCAGCCCATTCTCCCAATTCTCTGTTCCCGTACATTCTACAACCACTGAGCAAGGATCTTAAAATAGCAGGCCAAGCAGGGTACGGCAAGGATTCAATTATTTGCTTAGCATCTTCAAGGTATCCATTTCGAGAGAACATATCAACTAAGCAACCATAAATATCAGGAGATGGCTCCATTCCATACAAATCCATTGATTTAAACAAACGACATCCTTTTTCAACATGGCCTTTATGTCCGCAGGCTGCTATAACTGACACAAATGTGGCTTGGCTGGGCTGTAGATTAGCCAACTTCATTTTATCATATGTGTCCAAAGCTTCCACAACACGACCATGAAGGGCATAAGCAATGATCATGGCATTATATATAACAACGTCACTGGATTTGCATGACTGGTTGAAAGCCATCTTTGCACTTTGGATGTCCCCGCACTTTGCATATGCATCTAGAACTGCACTAGCAACAAATACATGTCCTTCAAACCCCAATTTGATAATCAGGGAGTGAACCGATTTGGTTTGACAATAGGCCACAGTACCAGCACAGCTACTTAAAATGCTGCCCAAAATAAATTCATCAGGTTTCTCACCAGCTTCTATCAGCAAGTTGAGTGATCTAATAGCTTCACAATCCCAGCCTTGATGCACGAATGCAGATATCATGGTCCCCCAAGCTGCCATGTCTGGTCTATCAAGCATATTGAAAACCTTAAGAGAATCATCCAAGAGCCCAAATTTTATGTAACCTTTGATTAATGAGCTACAAACATATCCATGAGAAGCAAAGCCAGACTTAAACGCAACTCCATGAATTTGTCTGTTCATTAGTTGATTCTCAGATCTGGAGCAAGTTTCCAAGACATTTGAAAAGGTATACTCATTCGCTTCAACCCCCAACTGCAACAAGTCATAGAAGGTCTTCAAGGCTTCCGCATCACAACAATTCAATTTATACCCTGAAATTAACTCATTCCAAATAATTATGTTTTCAGATACTTTGCTTTTAAATACTAAGTGTGCCATTTCCATTTTTCCACACCTGGAAAACATATTGATCAGTGCGGATGTGATGTTAGCTTCATCAAATAATCCAAAATGCAATGCAAGGCAACAAAACTGAAGCCCAAGATCAAGATTCAGCAGCTTCCCACATTCTCTAAATAAAATTGAGAAGGTAATGTGGTTAGGCCTCATGCTGGTTAGCAGAAAACTATGGAACAAGCTTGCAATGTCTTTAGGATCTTCATGCTGGGAGAAGCTTCCGAATACAGTATTCCATGTTACAACATCTCTATCATGCATCTTTTTAAAGACCACCAAACCGGATTTCATCCCACCATTCTTAAAGTACATATCCATAAGAGCATTCATTACCGGAGCACTGAGTTCCAGCTCACTTCTAATGATCAATCCATGAATCTGCCTTCCAAAATTTAAGTCACCAAGAAGTGAGCAGCCCTGAATAATGTTTATGAAGGTATATTTGTCCATAAATATTCCTTTCCTTCGCATTAAAGATGCAGTAACGATAGCTTCAAAACCATACCCGCATTGTGCATACCCTCCAATCATAGCATTCCAACAACCAACATCAACCTCTTCCAAACTCTCAAACACCCTCTCTGCTGCTCCAATATCCCCCAACTTAGCATAAAAGCTCAAAACTGAACAACCCACAAAAGGGTTTCTCTCCATTCCAATTTTCAAAGCAAAACAATGAACACACAAACCAAATACCCTACCTTCCACACTATTCCCACACGCCTTCATAACGCTACCAAGTCCAAACTCATTAGGCACAAATCCATTTCTTATCATCTCCAAAAACACCTCCAACCCCAGTTCAACTTCCTCACATTGAATAGCTCCACAAACCATCAAAGTCCAAGAAACAACATTTCTCTCAGGCATTCCATCAAACACATTAAGCCCACACCTCAAAACCGCACCTTTTGCATAAAACTTGATCAAATTATTCGAAACAAAAACATCACTACTAAATCCAAGCTTAATAATATAACCATGAATTTGGGTTCCAAGGATGAATGACTTTGAATTCTCACAAAAAGATAATGCCTTAGAAAGAGCAACCGAGTCCTTTCCTATAAAGAAACCAGAGCATGAAGACTTAGTTGAAATGGGACTGTACAGTTGGTGCAGATTCTTCAATTGTATGTTGTTCAATTTGTAAGCTTTCTTCGAAAACTGAAAGAAAGTTTTCAGCTTTGAAGTTAGTCGAAAGCTTTTCATGGGTCTGTAGAGCACACAGAGCTCACCTTCAAATTCTCATGGCGGGCTTTAATCAACTCCATCTCAAATATGATGTGATTTTTAAAATAGTCTCTGAACTCTGAAGTATAAAATTGAACAGTGTTATACAAAAACTATCAGAGATTTTACTCAATTGTTTTTTATTATTTCTTTTGCACGTGTCATTAGTGTGATTAGTGCTGATACTTAAATTATCACTTTTCTTGGAATTTTTTTTAGAAAAGTTCAGTTAGAGAGATTCTTTATAATATATGACGAAATTAACTTTATTTTTTAACATGTGTTTTTCGAAGACTTATCATTGGATGCGAACGATAAATGAAGAACATCAACATAATTTTATATTAATTTTCTGCATTGAAATTAATTTTTTTTCTAGATTAGATTTTAGGCAGGACAACCATTAACAAAAACTAAAAAATTAGAAGGTCAGTCATTTTCATCGAACCTCTTGATATGAATTTTTTTTTTCAATTGAATACTTTTTTTGGTTTAAGTATATAAAATTAATATTCAAATTAAAATTTTTAAAAAATGTATTGATCACCCAAGATTTGTGATAATTTTGATTTTGATTTAAAAAATTATTTTATTTATTTTTCAGTTTATAACGAGTTAGAAAAAAAAAAGAGAAAATTATCAAAAACTAATGAAAGAAATAGAAAATTCTTGATTGTTATAATACCAACAACAAAAATGATCAAATTTCGTGTTCACAGGTTTTATTTAACAAGAAGAGTTCAATGGTGGTGAATTTTCTTTGTAAAAATGTTTTTTAAAAAAAGATCAAGTTTTATTTTGATTTTTTTGCTTCATTTGATTTTGGTCTTCTTGGCTGATTTGGGGGTGTTTTGAGGTTAACAAGTGATTTATGAAAACTTTTATGGTGTTTATTAGATGTTTTTAGATGAAAATGAGTTGAAAAATAAAATTTCAACCCAAAAAACTCTACTTCATAATTTTTTAACCGCCACAATGATGCCTTTATTTTGAGTTGGGCATAGCAAGCGACACTTCGTTGTTTGTCTTTGTTTTTCTATCATATAATTAAAAAAATTATTGAACCTATCAAAGTCAATAACCACAATTACGAGTTTAATGAGTTAAATCATGTTAACTGTAATTAATCTGGTATATTATTGACTAAATGTTTTTTTTTTTTAAGATGTTAGCTTTTTTTTTTAAGAAAGTAAAACTGTTTTTTACCGGTTGTTTATATTGTCTAACTTAGACTTATATGCATGAACTTTTTTTAAGGCACCAATATGTTGGGCTACTCGTGCCCAATCTGATCTATTTGTTTTTTTAAAATAAATTTTAATATTGGATTTTTGATGATTTTTTTTAAAATTTTATTATTTAATATTGAGTTGATTTTAAAATAATCTTTGATTTTTTATCATTTAATTAAAATAAATAAATATTATTAGGCATCATCTACCATCATTTTTCTTTTTATATTCACATGATGACATTATCCATTCAATGCTAAAAATGTGAGGCATGGAACCTGTGCTTTTCTCTCTAGAGGCAAGGTGCTGGCCTAATCTCTTAATAACTTTTTTTTAACGAGATTAAAGTTTTTAGGGTTATATTTGCAATAACTTTTTTAATAACCATACATTAGTCTAATATGCAACAAATTATAAAAAAAATGCAGATGAATATTCAATGAGAATAAAAAAAAGAATTATTGTTTTTTTTATATGGTTTACATGACTCAATTATTATACAACCACATAAAATTATAAAAACATCTTTTTTTACTTGCTATTTAGATTATAATAGGTTTATGTTTGAAAAACATGTTGCTAATAATAATAATAATAATAATAATAATAATAATAATAATAATAATAATAAGCACTTGAGGTCATGAGCTAGTGGGGGAAGGGCTTTGTTCCCTTCCTCTGCACTCGGGCTCGATTCTCTTTGTGCATGTCTGTCATCTCCGTAGTGTTTTACCTATCCACTAGACTTGCAGGGTATTTAGTGAACTCGGAGATTAGTCATGATGTGCGGAAACTGGTCGGATACCTCGGGTTATCAAAAACAAAATATATAATAATAATAATAAAAAAAAAGAAACTGTGAGATGAATGACAGATACTCTGCGTTTATGGAGTATTCCCTGCAAGTGGCCATGCCTTCAACTTCTGCAATTTCAATTTCTCCTAGTGATATAATCACAGAACGTGGAAGCAGAAAGCACCTCCAGCCACAAGCTCTTGCTATGGAATTAGACGTGTTGTATTCCTTGGCCACGTACAATTGGAAACATCATGGTTGTGGGAAGATGCGTTTGAAGATATTGAATCATTGATGGCCGGTGGGGTTAACTGTTCGATTCTTTGTATTATTTTATAACTTTAATTATAATTATTACAAAAAAAATAAAATAATAATAAGATGGCAAAATCCCTGTAAACTTCCTCACAGGACACTGTTGATCAGAACCTTTTTTTATGCCTTTTCTTTTTAGCTCTTTTATGCCTTTTCTAATATTCCAGTCACCAAACACCTTTTTTTTCTTTTCAATCTTATCACATTTTATGTTGTGTTGTTTCGAGTTTGAACATTATAAATTATTTGTGTTAAGCTTGCTATGGGGTTCTTGATATTTTAATTAAAAATCCTGATTTTTTATACTCAATTTGATAAAATTAAATTTAATTTTATTGGTTGAAAAATATTAAATATGATAGAAGGAGTTTGACATTAGTTGTAAAACCAAGAATTTATTCTGTTAGTTTTAGACGAGTTTCCGGTAGTATATATATAAAATTTAATATTTTTATTTGTATTTGTTTTTTAACTTTATTATTTAATATTTCACGAATATGAACATTTCTTTTAAATATTTAATGATCTATATGATCATTGATTCCTTTTATTAAACAAAATTTGAGTTCATAGTTATTAAAAAATATATTAGTAATAGCTAAATATTTCTTTTTGTGTTTTAGAGAATTTTGATCCGACCATTAGCTACAATCTAAGTAATATGTTGAAACAAAATGGATGCAAAGCATCTATATTTCTCTATCGATCAAGTTAATTTGCAGAAGCAGGCACCGGAAGCATTTCATTTCAGATTGAAAACAACTGTGAAATCATCTGATGGCCACTTTCTAGGGCGCCTGGGGGGAAACAAGAATATCATATAGGCCAATCATCGTATCATGAAAAGGCAGTAATGGCTAGGGGCATGAGGCATCATTCCTATGGAGATAGAGAGCTGCTATTATAAATTTCTAGCAACAACGTCGTCGTGCTTCCTTGTCTACAAGGATTTTGAGTATCCTCTGAATTAGGATCGAAATGGGAATCCCACTCTCACTTTACAGCTGATCCTGCAATGGTTTAATTCCAACTATTACTTCTCAGAACCAGTCCAGTCTTTTCTATTACCAAATGCCCATCACTATGGCTAATCTTGCTTTTCATCAAACGCCAAGTAATCGAAGGAGAAAAGAAAGGGAAAAAAAGAAGACGAAATTTCTCCTTTGGATTCCATCATCCCGACAAACCATCATCGAGAAATGATCATGTCCTTCCTATAATTAGTAATTTCAAGCTAGTTAAGCTATAAAGGGAAGCTTGATCAGTAGCAGGCAGCGATTCATCTCTCACATCCCCGACAAATGGGACCTTTACTCTTTATATGATCAGGTCAGACAAGCTCCTCCTGAAATGGTGTGTGTATATATATATATATAT
>Ga0325402_1004832_pt1 | contig 12509 bp, 6 predicted proteins | sample PopdelMetagenome_22_FD_207212 | JGI IMG/M metagenome (GOLD analysis project Ga0325402, IMG submission 207212) | Populus deltoides microbial communities from Bellville, Georgia, United States - Xylem-PdKOR-R3 | ecosystem: Host-associated > Plants > Phyllosphere > Stem > Wood/Secondary xylem... | reverse complement strand
TCACCTGACTCGGGGAATTTGGGAAAGCAAAAGAAAAGGTAAAGTTTTTGCCCTAATTTCTTTCTTTGAAGTTTGAACAATAAAGACTTTTACTGGATCTTCAATTGGGAAAGCAAAAGGAGATTTTATTCTGCTGGTATCTCTTGCAGAATAGATAACAACCAACAAAGAGTTCATCCCAGAAATTGGTGCTGCTTCCACAGGTGCTCTATCTCTTCTTGAGTTTTCATCCCAGAAATTGGTGCTGCTTCCACAGGTGCTCTATCTCTTCTTGAGTTTTTGCTACAAACTCGTCATGTTATGTTGAGCATGCAATTGTTTGCTGTCAATAATTATGAATATTAAACCATGTTGCTTCTGCAGCTCTGCTGGATTTCTCTCTCTTTTTTTTTTTGTCTTTGAATCTTCTAGCCCCTTATTGGATCTTCGATTTCACTACTCACATCATTCCCTTTCTGTCATTTTTTTTCTTGTCATGATCTTGTAGAACTCTGCACCAGTGGTCCGAAAGAGAAGCTGGATTCCACTGTTATAAGCCAGGTACTTCCTCTTTCTGCTTCATAATGTTTTATTTTGGGTTTAATTGTGCTGGCAATAATCTACCATTACTCATGCCATAAGATATCAACATCTTCTTTTTAATTAGCAGCTTCTATGTGATTGGTTTAATAAATCACCAGTTGGCTTGGTCCCTTGGTTTAATAAACATTATGCCACTGATTTACATCCTTCTATATTTTCCTTCTATCTTGTTGTTTTAATGTTATTTTTTTTTTTCTTGTTGGTTCTCAGTTGGTTTCTGTGGTCTTTCAGAACAGGGCATCCCATTTGCAATACCTTTCCAGTGAGGCCAGCTTTGATTTATGAGAGTTAATAATCTTTTAGTGGGTTGACCCGGGCTCACCCACAAGACCCGTGACCCGGTCATTTTGCCGAGTCAACTACCGGATCGGGTTTTATAACTATACCTAAGACTAAGCCCATAAAAGACAAATCTTAAAAAATAACGAAGAAAAATCTCAAATCATCAAAATGTTAAGGGATTAAATTGAAAACAAATACAATAAAAAATGATTAAAAAAAAAAGAAATAACAATTAAAACAATGGAGACTAAATTTGATATAAAAGTAATTTGAGTGATCAAATTAAAAACAAAATTCAATTAGAAAAATTCTTAGAAAAAAAACAACAATAAAAATAAGGGAATCAAATTTAATATAAAAACTAAATGAAACCAAATGATGAGGGAGGGAGATTGAAGAAGACAATCAATAAAAATAAAAAAAAATAAATTAAATGACATATTTATATTTTGGCAAATGGGAGAGAGAGAAAAGAGGAAGGGGAAGAAAAAAGTACATTGGAGCCTAATTATCGCGTCGTCGTGCATATGTGCGGCACCAATAGAAAAAGGAAGACGGGATGCTTCCAATGCCGCCTTAAGAGGTAGTGTTTGGAGGTGAGACAACGCCACACTTGGTGCCTGAAGGGCATGAGAATCGCCCACTTGCTAGCTTATGTCGCACACACGCTAATAAATTTTTCTTAATAATGTTGGTATTAATCAAAAGGCTGAATTGTAACTGTCTACTTGTTTATTACAAAAAAAAAACATAAAAAAATAAAAAATTCCCTAAATGTAAGCTTAACAATATTTTCTTTTAAGAATAATATAATCTTTACATTATATTTTTAAAATATAAAATGACTGAAATGTCTTTTCGACCTTTTAAATTTGTTAGGGCATAATAGTCATTACATTATGTATTTCAAAAGGTAAAAAGACCGAATTGTTCCCAATCAATCTCGTAATAATCAATGGACCCATAGGAAAAGACCATTCTACCCCTAACATCAAGGCTATTGATTTTTTTTAAAAGGGCAATAAAATAATTTCACTATTACGGTGAATAAATATGTGTCTATGTGCATTGTGAATTCACTATGCATTTTAAGTTTTTTTATTTTGTAATGAGTTCTTTTTACTAAACTAATATCATGTTCGCTTCCATAAATTATATTTTTATAAAATATTTTTCATCATTTAAAAAATTCCGTTGGTAATTCCGTGGGTGTTCTCCGATTTTCTAGTAGTGTTTATATCTATGATTGTATCCAACCCAACTTCTGATATTTAACAAATTGTAAACCTGACCCATTTAATTTGAACTTGAACAAGTTGGATATATCATGTTAAACTAAATCTTTTGTGGATATTGGAGATATCCATGAGCTGAGCTTATACTGCTAATTTGTATGGGTCTATATTTAGAGATGGACCATCAGCTTTAGGTGTCATGGCACCCCAATATAAGGTTTGATTTTTATATTTTACACTACCATTAAATTCTAATTAACTCTCTTTCTTGTTCAACAAAAAGACAAGCTCTTTTTTTGTTATTTTAAAGAAATTTAATAGGAAACTCACTAACAAAATGTTGAAATTGAAACATTTTAAAATAAAATAAAAACAAATATTTAATCCATAAACTATAAAATATAAAGATAAAATGCATACAGGATATACAAGTTGGCTCGGGTTGATCTGGTTTAAAAAAATCTTGATCCACCACTTGATCCGTGATATATAATATCTACATTATTTAATTTTAAGGGTTTAAGTTGAATCAGATAATACAAATATTATGAACATCAATTTTTTTAAACACTCCTAATTTCTCATGTTTGGTTTATTTAACAATTGTTTTTATCAAAGTAGAATATTTAATAACCAAATACAAAACATTTTACGAACACTATTTTTCTTAATAAATCATAGGCTCCATCATCAAATTAATTTTTTTTAATACATATTTTTCATCCATACCATGCACCAAACAATTATTGTCAATTAGTTTTGCATTAACATATTCAAATTATGAAAAATAAAATATTTTTAATTTAAAAACACTGGAAGAAAATTGAATTGCTTAAACTTTAAATGTTTCAAAGATCAAAGCACTAGCACTTTATATAATCGTAAAATAGAAATACTAAAAGGGAACTTGATTACATCAAACCAAGAATTAAAAAGAGAAAATTCTTCAGATCCCATCTAAGAAACCATGGCCCATAACGCACAAGCAAGAATAAGAGAGAAACCAAGTTGCTTTTCTGCACTGAAAATTAAAAAAAAAAAAAGATGGAACAAAAGATGTAGAAGATTTAAAAAATAGCTACATGATCACTTTATTGTGTTCAAATTATATACATTAATATTTTTAATGGTAAGAATTAATAAACATAAATAACAATAAAGTATTTTTCTTAATGTTTGTTGATAATTTAAAGAGATTAAACTGAAGTTGCTCTTGCTTCTTGCATGAGATTTTAGTGCATCTTTCTATCCCTTAACTAATGAACAAAAGGATTAATTTCTTTAATGTTAATTAATGCAAAAAATAACATGGAAAATAATGTCTTACATTGCATAAAAAACCTTATTGTTGTGGGAAATAAGTTTAAAGATATCTTATTTTAGGAATGGAGATTTCATCAACATCACCTTATTTAGATATTTTTTAAATAATATCATTGAACCAACATAAACTCAAGTGTCCGTGTACAAAAACTAAACTTGGTTCTAGATTAAAAGGAAAACAAAAAAGAAACTTGGCTCTGTTTGTTTGCTGGAAAGTAGTTTCCTTTTGGAAAGTAGTTTCGTTTTAGAAAGTGAATTCCGGGAAAGTGAATTATTTTCTGATGTTTGGTAGTGTAATAAAAAATAAGTAGAAAAACACTTTCCAGTGTTTGGTTATGTCATTGAAAATGAGTTGGAAAATAAATTATTAATGTTTTATTTTTTTCAAGTTTATTAAAATAATGAGTAACAAATCTTACAAATTAAAAAGTTTAATGAGAATGAAAATGAAAAAAAAATATAATTTCATAAATTATCTCAAATAAAATAAATAATAATCAAAATAATAGAGATCAAATCTAAATTGAAAGATGAAAAAATTAAAATAATAATAATTAACATTTCATAACTTATTTCAAATAAAATAAGTAACAATAAAAAGAATGAGAACCAAATTTGATAGATAAAAAATTTCAATTAAAAAATGATAAGGGAAAAGCAAATAACAATTATAAAAATGAGAACCAAAATTAATATAAAAATTAAATTCTAGGGTTGAAATTGAAAACAAATATTTAAAACAAAATATATATAGCAATTAAAAATTTGAGGACCAAATTTGATATAATCAGCAAATAATATGACATTTCTAAACTTTTCACAATCCAGAAAGTGTTTTCCGCCCAAAATAAAAGAAAAACACTTTTCTGGAAACCAAGCCAAATTTTTCTTTGAATGGAAAGTGTTTTCCGTTGTTCGGAAAGTGTTTTCCGTTGACCAACTTTTCTAATGCCAAACAAATACAGAAAAATCTGGAAAGTGGTTTTCCAGAAACCACTTTCCGAGAAACAAACATAGCCTTAGTTTAAAAAGAAAGAGTGAACTGAAAATAGAGGTGAAGAAGAGCATATAAAATCTGAAAAATAATATGTTGAACTCTTCCCTCACTATTACTTGATTTTGGACCTGAAATTGATAAATAATTAATTCTTGTAATTATCAAAATTAATTTTTTTTACCATTACTAGCTTTGATTACCTATCATAAAATTAGAGTTAAACCTGAATATTTTCATTTTAAATATGATATTTCTTAGTTGAAAAAATAATCAAGTTTAAAGAACTCTTGTAGAAGAAAATTAGATAGATTCATGGGTTGGTCTGCAAACGAAAACAATATATTCTTTAAAGGCCAAATAATTCTTCTATAATAAATATAAATTCAATACCAAAATAAGTGAGCAAAAACCAAACTTAAACCCAAACTCTGAGGCTTGAGCCCGTGCTCGAGATGAGTGAGCGTGTGTGGGTTAAACCTATATCATTTTCCAATGCTTATTTGTGACCCTCAACTTCCCACTTTATAAACTAGAAGTCAATCTTCTGTGTTTTTTTTTCTCTATTTAGGATAGAAGGTTTTGAGTTTTACAATAAACATGCGAACAAAAAGTTTTTTAAATTAATTTTCCATTCACCTATAATTTATTTTAAATGTTCCATGTTAAAAAACTTATGTAGAAAAATAGTTTACAATAAAGTTTTAACCCTAAAAGTAAGTAGAACTCGCTTTGAATCTAGCCTCAAATGTGTCCATTAATCATGTTTTATTAAAATAAATTCCAACATTGTTCACGCAGAAACAAATAAATGTGGATTGCTACAATGATTTTTTTTTCATCCCTATTAAGGAAGGGTAAGATTCAAAGACGGTGGTTGTTTCAAACTTGGGGTGAAACATTCACTTTGATTCTCAAACTTTTCAAATCATAAACTTTTAGTCCCTTGATATTTTGGAATTTTAATTTGGGTCCAAAACTATATTTTCCTTATTTTCTTGTCCCTAGAATGAGAGAGGAGATAAATATGTTGAATCTCAATGGTAGAGAGAAAATCTTAGTTGACACTGATTTCGACTACAAGAAAGAGAGATTTTGGTGTTAATGGGTTATATTTATCCTAGGTGTTCTTTGTCCTTAACCTTGTCTGAAATGGTAGATCTAAGCTTGGAAAATATTTTGGGTTTTTGGGATAATTTTTGGGTTGTTTAAGGTCATTGATAAGATTCTTAAGGTATATAAGGTGTTTTTAGATTTAAAAAAAATATTTAAATGAATTATTTGGATGTAAAACACCTATGACCTAACTTTTCAGTGAATTCTAGTTTTCATAATCTTGGTAGAGCACGCGATGTGTTGTCTGTTATTGTGTTTTTAGAAAACTCAAGGGTGGGTTGTCCGACTCATAAAGAAAGAAAAGAAAATAAATAAACCCAGACACATGGGCTACTCCAAGCTTGAGCATATGGACCTTTTTAGGCCTAAGCCCGTCAAGCCTTTTTTTTTTATTTCTTTTATCCTTTTATTTATGTTTTTTTTTTATATTTGATCCTATCCTTCAAAAATAAATCTTTATTTGATCCACCCTGTTGTTTTTTCAAAAAACAACTCAAGGGTTGGTCTTCCGACTCATGAAAAAAGAAAAAATAAACAGAGTCAGGCATGTGGGCTACTCTAGGCTCGAGCACATGGACCTTTTTTTAGGCCTAAGCCCGTCAAGCCTTTTTCTTCCTCTTTTTATTTATGTTTTTTTTAAATATTTGACCATGTCCTTAAAAAATGGATCTTTATTGATTTCTCTTGCTTATTATTTTTTCTCAAATTCATCCTTTAATATTTTGTTGATTTTTAATTATATAATGAAATTTGTTTTGGTTTGATATTTGTAGGTTTATTGCTATCTTAAACATATATTCTGATATTTAGTTGATTTTCAATTTTGTAAGCGTTTATTTTAAATAAAAAAATTATATTAAGTTTTTTTTAACCCGATTGAATCCATGACTTGAGTTATTGATTTGACTAATTAAATTCGATTGTTTAGAAATCAACTTTATAATTTATTTTATTTGCACAAATAATTCTTGATTTATTTAATAAAATACATGCATAAACTATTCAATTTATGATTGATATTTTTTAATATAAAAAGCACATAGAAAATGATGTCATATTTATTTTTATATATGAAAAACAAATTCAACCCGCAACCAAGCACAAGTCAAATAATATTTTTTTAAATGAAAAATACAAATAACAACCATAATATCATGATTTAGATTGTGTCTTGATCTATTATCCTTCTTAATGGGAGAAAATGGTTGGAAATTAAGAATACCCACTTTTATATGGAGATTATATAGAAAAAATTAGTTTTTTTTTTACCTTGTGATGTCGCAGAATTATTTTTAAAATCTATTTTTATTTAATTTTACATTTATTAAAATGAATACTCAAAGAAATTTTAATAATATAAATTCTAAAGTAAAAATGTATTTATTTAGTCAGAATTTTATCTTTTTATTTGACATAGACATTTTATGTATTTATTTATTTTATTTGGCATAGACATTCACTAATTTTTTTTTATCATAAACTTTGATCTCATATAAAAAAAAAAATTATGATGATTGGTAAAGCAAGTTTCAACCAAAAAATAGAAAAATAATGTCTTGATTATTTTTAGATGATTGCCTAAAAATAAAAGAATAAATAATTAAATTTTTGCATATAATTATTCATAGAGTAATGGTTAATATCAAAAACAAACTTGAATCTTATTTGAAAATCATGTCACAATCGGATTATTTTTTAAATATCATTTTAATAAAAAGCATACAACTCAATTACCCTTCCATGAGTTGATCTTATTGAAGGAATTCTTTTTGTCTTCCACGTTGATGGGACCCCGGGCCCGGGGGATGGCAGATGAGCCAGCAAGTGGCGAAGCATTCTTCCTTGCTAGAAGATTTGCATTTCTTCAGGCAATTTTCGCGGCAACTTTCGATATCTGCCTGAACTTCGCCTGACGTGAGTATCATCATCACTACCACCAGCATGAAAAAGCTCCCTGTCCAAACACCTTTTGCCTCCATTGTCGAATTTCTCACCACCTTGAGACACTTGCACTGATCAGCGGTCAAGTTCTATATATAGGCCAAAGGTTAATTAAATACATTGAATAATCGCAATTTTAATATTTTCAATTGAGTATTATTTCGTTTCCTTATTTGTATAATGATAAAATATATACAAATAAAAAAACATATACACACCATTGATGTACTTACCATGTAAGTGATTAACAAAATGCCTTAGTAAGATTTTTCATTGTAATATTGCCATCTATCATCAATATAACAGGTTTTTCTTTTTTTTGGTAGTCAGATACAAATTCCATTACTATTCGATGCATATCTGTTGAAGATTCTGAAGAAATCAAGACATATTTGAATCTGATCTGAATCTAATATATAAAAAATGAATATAGAAAGCTAGATTTTCTTTGTGTGTTTGTTGATTTAGATGTTTATTAGTTATTTGACCTACACCTCTTCGCGAGTTGGAAAATTTCTTTTGGTAAAAAAAAATAAATATGCAAGCTTTTCAAATGTGTTTTTCTTTTAAGATTCTAATTATAAATATAAAAAAAGTCTATGCATGCATTTAATTAAATATATCGAGAATCATATGTGCTAATAAATGCAAAAAATTAAGTGTTAACACCTCTATTCAACTCGTCTCGCTGCAGGTCGAATAATTTTTTTTATAACACAAAAGAATTAATGTGTAGATGTTATTAATGTATTTTTTTACATCGAGTAAAAAATATAACCATGAATCAAAATGTTGATACTTACATACAATAAAATATAGTATAGATCATATGCGTTAATAAGAATATGTAAGATTTCAAGCTAATTTTTAACTAGTATAAGAAATGAACAATGTTGTAATTACTACAATGAAACACTATTTTCTTAGTCTTTATATAGTAATCTTTAAAAAAAAGTGTAAAGAAAATAAAATTAAAAATAAATTACAAAAAAATAAAGATAAGGATACGTGTAGAGTGATAAATATTTAAAGTGTAAAAAATAGAAAATAATTTTTTTTCAAAAGAAAAAGGACTTAAATTAAAAATATTACAAAAAAATAAAGATAAAGAAAAAAAATGATGATACACATCAAGTATAAAATAATAAAAAAATCTCAAGTATAAAGAGAAAAAAAATATAGAAAAAACTTGCGTTCTAAAAAACAAAAAAAATTACAATTTTACCACCCCTATAGTAAAAATAATTGGCAAAATTTACAATTATATCCTTTCTACATGAAAACAGCATTTGCTGTATATGTATAATGTAATATGATAACATCGCTAAGTTAGGTTCATACCTTGAGAACTTTGGCTCATCAAAATGCAAATTAACACATAAAACTTAAAAATAATGGGGTGTTTACAAAAGAAGATTTTTCTCAGTCTTGATCTCATATACTGGAGTGTTTAGAAATATGGTAGCGATTATTTTACAAAATACTTTTTACTCGGAAATACATCAAAAAAATATTTTTTTTATTTTTTAAAAGTTATTTTTCACATTAACACATTAAAATATCTAAAATATCAAAAAAATATTAATTTAAAAAAAATAAAAAAAATAAAATTTTTTAAAAATACTTTTAAAATACAGAAAGAAACAGCTTCCACAGCCATTCCTATTCTTCTTCCATGACACATAACCATCAACACCAGCATCATGAGAATGTTTGCCCAAATTCCTTCCCCTTCCATGTCTCCAATTCACAATAATAATAATAATAAAAGCTTTCCCTTCAGCTTAATTTTAAATCTTTACAATTAAGCCACACATGAATCCTGGATATAAATGTCCGGAAAAAGGGAATTTAATTTCTTTCCCGTACGATTAGCGATATAATCGATACTATCGCCTTGTTTGTTTCCAGGAATTCATTTTTCTGAAAACTATTTTCCCCACTTTCCCATGTTTGGTAAGCATAAGGAAAATTGGTCAAAGGAAACTCAATTCCAGTCAATGGAAAAAATAAAGCTTTAGGGGAAAGTGTTTTCCTTTCTTGTTTCTAAGGAAAACACTTTCTTTTTCTTTACTGGCAAAAAGTGTTCCCTGTCCCAAAAAATAAATCCCTAAACTCTCTTTCTCTCCAAAACAATTTACACAGATCAATTGCAAGCATCTCTCTTCCAGGTAATTTTATTTCTCAAATGTCTTTATATCTTATGTTTTCACCTTTTTATTTTTAATTTGTAGTTATTATAATGGCATAAATCTTGTGCTGCGTTTTTTTCCTTGTTGATCTTGTTAATTTGATTGCAACCAATGCTCCCATGGTCTGTGTAAACCAAAACCCATGGGAAGGCAACCCATTCAACCACAGCAATCCCAAACCCCTGGGAAAAATCAACCATAGCAAACCCAAAATTTTTTCCAGAAACCAAATACAGACCCATACACAAACATGACAAACTTCATTCTTTCGCCATTGTTGCTATCACAGCAAAGAATCACCACTGTTGCTATCACAGCAAAAAATCAACATTCTTTCCTTAAGCCGAAGGCACCCTTCGGCCCCGTTTCCTTCCCAACATCTTCACCAGGCAACCCATACATAGAAAACCAAACACTGCAAACCCATACACAGCACCCTTCGGCCCCGTTTCCTTCCCAACCTCTTCACCAGGCAACCCATATATAGAAAACCAAAACCCCTGCATTTTTCCCATAAACCAAACACTGCAAACCCATACACAGCAACCCATACACAGTACCCTTTGGCCCCGTTTCCTTCCCAACCTCTTCGTCAGGCAACCCATACATAGAAAACCAAAACCCCTGCATTTTTCCTATAAACTAAACACTGCAAACCCATACACAGCAAACCCACATCCATTTTTCCCATGCTATGCTATTTTCACAGAAATCGGGTTTGCTGTGTTTTTTTCACAGAAACCAAACAAAACAATTTGTTTGGTTTCTGTGAAAAAAACACAGCAAACACATGCTCTGTTTCTTCTTTTCTTTAATCGAAAACAGATGCTTTCAATTCCCCTCCATCTCTTCATCTTCCTCTCCTTTTCATCAACTGCTTCTCTTCCAGTAAACTCCCAACCCACCCGATGTGATTTTCCTTCTCTGTTGCTGAGTTGATGATATGCGTTTCCTGTGTTTCGTGCATTTCCTTTGCTTTGTGGGCATGATGTGTGTGCGTGGATGATGATGCACAATGATGTGTGCGTTGATGATGAAAGGGGAATTGATTTCTGTAGAAATCTTGATTGTGAAAAGGAATACCCATTGATTTCTTATGTAGCTGCACAGTAGGAATTGGTTTGGGTAGAAATAGACAATGGTTCCTTATTAGTGGTTAAGCCGGGTATTAATTGAAAGTGATTAATATTTGTAAACGGTTGATGATGCTGCAGTAATTGTTTAAGAATCGATTTGGGTAGAAATATTAGACAGTGAAATATTATGTGTATTGATGATGATGATTATACACAGTTATAAAAAACTGAAATGGTTTTGGTAGAAAACTTGAGTCCGTTAATATTTTTATACAGAATTCATTAATAAATTATTGTATTGTTTGTTATGGGATACATAATTCATTTAATTATATCCTTTAAAGCATTGTTTTTATTGGGAATCAGTTTCTTTGCGCATAATTTTGAGCATAATTTATTGTATTGATTATGTAAGTATCTTATATGCTTTTTTAATGTTTATTTCTCTAAATTTTTAGGTTTTGTTAGCAGAAAACTTCACTTTTTTGTTATGGATAGTAAGATTATTCATGCAGCATGTATGGGAGCAGTTGTAACTGTGATAGCTACAGGGGTAGCTATTATTGAACAAGAAAGAAATAGAAATTATATACCACAAAAACCACGTATAAATGCAAGTGCTCAACGAGAATTCTATATGGATAGCATTTTAAATCGAGGTGATAGACAATGCGTTGAACAAATTTGTATGAAACCAATTGTTTTGTATAAATTATGTGATGTTCTCACAAGTCATGATCTATTACGATCAACTCAAAATGTGTCTATTAGGGAGCAAGTAATTGTGTTCTTACAAATTGTAGGCCAAAACCAACGATTTCGTTTTATTAGTGGTATATACTATAGGTCTGTTGAAACTATCCATCGTTACTTTAGAATTGTTTTAAAAGCAGTTCTTAAGTTATACAAATACCTAATTAAAGACCCAGGCGATACAGTTCCTGCAGAGATAATGAATAATCAAAGATTCTATCCTTATTTTAAGGTATGAGAACAATACCAATATTTTTATACATTAATTAATTACATCTACAGGAAAAGGTTATAAATTATTTTTTCATGTTTGTATAGGATTGTGTGGGAGCAATTGATGGTACCCATGTTCCTGCAAATGTTCCTGTTGAGATTCAAGGAAAGTTTCGAGGTCGAAAAGAAGGAACAACAGAAAATATTTTAGCAGCTATAACTTTTGATTTGAAGTTTATATATGTTTTAGCTGGCTAGGAAGGAAGTGAACATGATTCACGGGTTTTAGGTGATGCATTATCAAGACCTAGTGGTCTAAAAATTCCAGAAGGTATATAATAAAGTATGTATTATATGTAATAAACATATAAAATGTTTAATTAGCTAAAGATAGTAATAGGTTTTTTTTTCTAACTTGTAGGGAAATATTATCTTGGTGATGCTGGTTACGGTATTCGAAAAAGAATCATTTCTCCTTTTCGTGGAGTTCGATATCACTTGAACGAGTTTACAGAACATTCACCAGAAAATGAAAAGGAGCTATTTAATCTTCGACACTCTTCTTTGAGAACTGCTATTGAGCGAGGGTTTAGTATTTTGAATAGTCGTTTTAGATCAATTGATGGAAAATCTTTTTGGTCTTTGAAACACAAGTAAATGTTGTGCTTGCAAGTTGTATTATTCATAATCACATAATGGGGGTTGATCCTTATGACTTTCTTATGGAAGAAATATGTTCGGAAAGTGAACCAATTAGACGAACAATCAACTTAAGTCAACGGGAGGAGAGGGAAGAGAATAG
>Ga0325402_1004830_pt1 | contig 12510 bp, 9 predicted proteins | sample PopdelMetagenome_22_FD_207212 | JGI IMG/M metagenome (GOLD analysis project Ga0325402, IMG submission 207212) | Populus deltoides microbial communities from Bellville, Georgia, United States - Xylem-PdKOR-R3 | ecosystem: Host-associated > Plants > Phyllosphere > Stem > Wood/Secondary xylem... | reverse complement strand
CTATAATCTTTTAACTCTAATATAAAAATGAGTTACAAACAAGTATTTTGCACTAAAATTTTGTATAAACGGATCTATCAAGTAGCTAAATGTGGTTTCCATGTATTAACAAACGATCGGTATCCTGTTAAAAAAGCAATCCCTTGCATGTTGTTGTATGAAAGTTTTATATGTAAAGTTCGCTTACAATACAGAGAGAGGCGTAATTGAGGCCTAATCAATGGCGTTGAATTCTAAAAGAATCCTTGCACCAATTATTTCTTGCTGGTTTTAGCAGAATACCGTCCCAGACAATTACTGCACCCGGAAACCAGTCGTTTGCTGTCACCACCATCTCTTTGTGGGACACATTTACTGCACACTTGTTTTTCTTTCTTGTGCTGAAAAATAAATCGGACCCTCCCCCCCGAGCAAGTTACACAGACACATGGAATCACAAAACCGACCTCCTCCGTTTCTGTAATGGGGAAAGCGTACAGAGGGTGGACTATTGATAGGCAGAGCTAGGGGGGTCTGAGATCTTCCGACAATTCTTCGGGCACCAGAATAGCATTTTTCCTTGTGCAAATCGTGACAGCTTGTCGTTATGGTGAAATTAGTTCAGTGGTTGAGATGTCAATTCAAAGGAGGTACAGTAAGTTTCAACATGAAACATTCTTAGAATTACTTATTTGAAATTAAATAATATTAATGATGACTATATCTTTCGAGAGATAAAATGTATTTTCTATGAATTGACGTAAATTAAAAACTTTGTATTAAAATGAAATTAGCTTAGGCATACATCCCGCCGAGCTATTGCACAAATTAATTAATCCACGTAATCAAATTCGGTGGCCATGGTGAAAATTTTGCGTTGTCGAACTTCGGTTTGTTTCAAAAAGGCACAAATTAATTAATCCACGTAATCAAATTCGGTGGCCATGGTGAAAATTTTGCGTTGTCGAACTTCGGTTTGTTTCAAAAAGGCCTAAGCAAGCATGTTTGTCTACCTAAGCAGCGCCGTGTACACAAAATTCGCAAAAGTCTTTACATCCCATCAATCAAAATCACTGGTAATTGAAATTTCTCTGGGATTTATATCATTCAATCCCATCCCTCGTGTGGTTTGATTCCATCAGAAAATTAGACATAAAAGCGTGTTTTGCATAGTGATTACAAATGCTTTTTAAATAATTTTTTGTATTAAAATACATGTCAATAATATTTTTTTATTTTTTAAAAATCATTTTTAACATCAACACATCAAAACGATCCAAAACATACAAACCATATTAAATTTTAACAAAAAAAAATCAATTTTTTTAAAAACGCAACCGCAGCCGCGTTCCCAAACGGTACCTTAATAGCCTTTTGTTTCCGCGTTTTAAAACCATTTTTAATAAAATTTAAATTTTTTTTATTTTTTATTAACTTCAAATTAATATGTTTTTAATGTTTTCAAATCATTTTGATATACTGTTAAAAATAATTTTTAAAAAATAAAAAGTATCATTGATATATATTTTAATACGAAAAGCTATTTAAAAAACAACCGCAACCACACTGCAAAACATTCTCTACAAGCAAAAGTATGCATCGACTGGTTTTTCTCCACGAAAAATTAGAATGCCAGTGGCTAAAAAACGCCACAAGGAAATAAATTAGAAAGTAGTGAGAGTCAGGACAACCACCACCCTCTAGTCATTTTGGATACAAAGAGAAGATCAAGGAGATCAAAATTTCCATTTCTCATTCACAAGATACACCAACATGTTAAGGAGTACAAGAAAAATAAAATTTCAAAAAGAACGAAAACTTGAAGAATCATTTAAAGGTCCCTACTGTCCCACGGGATTTCCTATTGTTCGTATAGTGGTACTTCCTCCATGATGTCTTGTAAGCTCAATCTATCCACTCCAACCCCTTTGATCTGTTTTTTTCTAGATTTTACTGGAATTTTGCTGAAGGAAAGTTTCTCCACAAACCCTTCTATTTTTCCCTTTCCATTTTGATTGAATTTCTTTTCCAAAAAAATAAAATCTTCCATTTAGTTTTCCTGACAACATTTTTTTCTTTTTGCTTCGATACTACCTTGGCGTAGGAATTAGAGGCCTCCAGAAATTTCAAGTAGCACAAACTGATGTTGCCAACACATGACAGAGCAACACAGTAACACATACTGGCATATCAGATCATCCCCATCCAATACGAAAGGGAAAATTCCCCCCTTGATTCCAAAGAATCCTTTTGTATTTAACCAAAATTATTGGAGCAAACACCCTTATATTCAACTTTTTTCATTATTTTAGCCCTAATGCCAAAATCGATCAGCTTTTATAATCACTGCAACAATGGTCAACTCAAATATCAAAAGCATGCTTCATATTTGCATTGCAATCAACCTGAAAGCTTTGGTGGCGTGTTTAAAGCAAAGATTCAGAACAGACCTTCATTTTGCACTCTACCAACTCCAATCTTGCATGAGGATCATGCATAAGACCCTTTCAAGGAAAGGAACCAAGTAGGCTAATGCTTTCTCTCACCAAGAGGAACATCTATTGAAACCTCGGGCATAAATTAAACTGGCAATGGACACCTTTCCAAGTTTAAGCTTTCAGCTAATTTGTCATTCAATTTGACCGACACTCTTGACATACACGATGAACAACAGGTCCATTTAACCTGTACTTCAACAGCTAATTTTTTTAAATGAGCATCTCTTTTCACCTCTCTTGCATGACATTCTCACACTATAATCAATATTGATGATCTTTGTAACCATATGAAACACGCATATTCTGACCTGGCTATACTTACAACACCTAAACTGCATCACCCTAGAGGGTGAACCATGCTGGAGCAACTATGCTATTTCACTAGAAGAGCTCCATCAGCTGCTGCGATACATCTGCATCGTATAGTCATATACAAATGAATTAGCAATGAAAAGCTTTTTAAGTCTGATAGAAATATTTAGCATGAAGTTAATTTAAGAAAAGCTCATCAAATGCAAGCACAAACTTCACTACGGACGCACGGAGACAAACATGCATGCATGCATATGGACACACGTGGACACATATTACAAGCATACAAAGTTAAAATGGTGAATACCAGCCAGCCCATATAGCCAATTTTCACCCTCTATTGCCGCTACAATTTAATTTTTTTTTTTTTAAAAAAAAAAGGAGTTTGTCTCCCTGAACAATTTACTGATTTTGTCCAATGAGACATCATCAAAATGTCACAAAATTGAAGCAAGATTCTGATCCAGAAATGAAAGAACCAGTCCATTATTCACAGCTAAGTTGACTCTGTAGATTTGAACAGCATATATAAAGATTCGGAAAATCACCAGTTTTATACTATTTATCCAGTAACTGAATTTGAGTACAAGGGATTAAGCCAGTGTAATGAATTAATATAACTCATGAAAGTTGTGTGGAGCTACCTTGGAGAATAGCTGGTGTTGTTTCAAACTCCTGCCAGATATTCTGGTAAAAAGCAAGATCAAAATTTAGAAGCTTGGCAGCTAGATAGGCAGCACCAGCAGCAATGTGAAGGGGCTTAAACTGAAGCCATAAGGAACTCCGAAGCCTGCAAAACAAAATAATAGCTTTTATAAAGTGTGCTAAAACCACCAGCAGACAGCACATGATGAGAGGTGAAAAAACTGTCAAACCAACCAGCCTCACAGCACTAATATGGAAACCACGGCTCTTGTGCAACTTATCATATTGCTAGATTTGATCAGAGGCATATTAGCAGTGAAAGTAAAATAAATAAACAATCAGAGAAAATCAAAACACTAGCAGATAATATATCATTAAGGATTCAAGTACAAAAAAAAAATGCAAGTCAAGTCATTTTTCTCTTACCCACCACAAAAGCAGCAAACCCAGGAAGAATATTTTGCAAGAAACTCTGCAGGATTGCTGATAGAGTACCAAAACTATAACAAACAACACACCCATTTATAAACAAATCAACTCCCAGGCCCATTCTGAAGCAGGGGCTTTATAACTCCAGAAACATACACAATTCAAATAATAAAACAAATAGAAACTAGCAGCACATTCTGCATCTTCTGCTCCACAACTTGATCTGGAAAGGCTTGTCAAAACACATGAACTAATGCTCATGAATCAGGCATGCTACGCCAGACATGGAATAACACCATCCCATATCCTCTAGCCAGCTATAAGCAACATTTAAATCCACGAGTAAAAAGATATGGCATAATTGTATACATATATTGTAAACTGAATTACTCCATATATATAATATCAGGCTATATGAAAGGGTTCTGAAATCTTTTGAACCATACTTGTGAACGATTTAAAAGCTCAAACTGATACGAGGGATCATCAAAACTGATAGTGGTTAAAAGTAGAAAAGTATGTTTGGATTTGAAAAGGTTCAAAGAATGAGAATTAGAAGGAAGCTGGAGATGAATGGGATAGAATATCGATGGGGTCAGGGTCAAGGCCCAATGCTGGGTGTTGTTTATAGCATTGCTTTGCTAACTTGGCCCCTCATCCTACAGTCCCCCTTCAAGAATAAGAACAGCTTATGGCATTGAACAGTGAAAGGTGTTGTTTCTTCAATTTTTCTACAAAAGAAAAACAAATCCAAATTTCAAGACTTTAACTTACAGGGAATATTTTTCCAATGTAGCTCATCATTGGCCAGTCAACAACACCATGAATCAAATCACCTATGGAGCTAATTAAGCCGGGCAAAGAACAACCTCTGGCCTGATATTGCCACCCCAAGCATAGCATGGGAGAGATCAGGAGCCCTGGGCCAAGGAGATTGAGTGTTCATGCTCAATAGTATCGCTCCTTTAATCAAGCATAGCCCCAAGGGCAGAGTGAGAATGGAGTAGGTCTCAGACTCCAATTTTACCAAGGGGAAAAGGTTCAAGCTTCTTATATTTTTAGAATTCCTAAAGAACATTTAACATACTCTGATTTGCAAATGCCTGGATATATTTAACACAAAATGTAGCAGGCTGGTACCTGTTCCAGGTGCCATTTGATAGCTGAGCATAAAAAGACAACCCAGCTCAACACCCATGTGAGTCATGCACCAGAATAGCAGGTATATTAATAACAACAGCAATATTGGTAGAAATTATAATGATAGCAGCAGATGACAATAACAAAAAGTATAAGGATGCCCACATCTAATTTTTTTCCTGGATGATACAAGCAGTAGCACCACTTCGGCTCATAGTCATGGAGGTTTATGCAGTCCATTTAATTGACAACAGGTGCACAGAAAAACCACACGGATATTCCCATTTTAGAGGTCTTTGAAACAGCCAAGGTCAATAATAGGGTAGGGTCAAGGTATCAGACTGAAACTGCGCCACAACTAAAGGAATCCATCATATTAAGATCACGAAAAAAAATATGTGTCCTAACATGGTCATTGTCAGATTTTGACATGTCTTAGGTTTGTGTGCCAATTGTTTCCAAACAAACAATTTAACTATGCATTTTATATATGCGAGTTTACCAGCACCGAGAAACTGACATCTGTGCCAATGAGCCATATAGATCAATTAGCATACTGTGACCATCATCCCCTAATGGACTTGGATTCGAGTGTCCTTGTATATACAAGAATAAAAAAAAGGGCTACCATGCTGTTTGTTCCTTTCTCAATTTTATCTATGCTGGCAACATCAAACAATTTTCCACCAGCTAACCATCACAAAACACCAGCACAGTGATACTCAGTCAAACTTTAAGGTGCACAGGTGCCCTCACACTGGCACATCAAAACTCAATCTATCACACTATGCAGCTACACAACCTTCTGGCACACTCAGGTATCTACACCTGTTGAACAATTTACAAAACTTTTTTATTATAAAATAACCTTATCTTAATGATATCAGACCAAAAAAGTGCCACCAAATTTGGAGAAAAAAGGAGTTAATGCAAAAAAAAAAATTCTTTTTTGATTAAAAAAAAAGGATATCAGAGGGGATTCATGCCATATAGAAAATAAGGGCAAAAATCATTAAGGAGGGAAAATAAGAACAAACGATATCCCAGTCACTATGGATTTTGATCATTGTCAAATCAATTTAGTTTCCTCCAAATCAGGGTGAATGGATGCTAAATGAACAAGCAGCCAGGTCTTACAAACTTTAAGTTTGTACAAGGAGGCTAGACAACTTGCTCCAAATGAAAGTATGAAAAAGGAAGAAGAGAGTGAGAAAAAGTTGAATGCAAAAAAGATTTTGGATGTTCTGAGGCTATCATTTTTAGCAAATAACCCGGTTGATGGGGGTATAGCGAATCACAGTAATGTGATCCACAACATCTTGGCAAAGCAACTTCAGATGTTTAAAAACTTTCCATGCACAGCATATCAATCCGCCAGCTAACAATATCACACAGGTGAGCACGTTAATCTTGTGTAGACCCTGCAATTATATGCCATGCCAAAAACATCAATATCCCATACCAGAATAACTACATAGTGTAGTTACTTGAAAGAAAACCATTGAGACTAGTAGAACACTATGTTGAACCAAAAGAGAAAAAGAAGAACCCAGCACATACTCTCCATGGCCCAAGTACAAAGAGTTCCCCACAACTTCCGATTCGTTGGGATTTAGACACAAACCAGTCCATCTATAGACACAGACAAGCCATCATAACTGCAAGACCACTTGCTAAATCTTAAACCATGTCTTTAGCTGAACTAGTGTGAGAAAATCCAGATATAATATATTTACAAGAAGATGGTCCAAATCAAATTGCTTCCTGAAGAAAGGAGCATGATCAGAATTATTATTATTATTATACAAAAGTTCATTTTATAAAAGCTAGTTCATTTTGACACTGAAACTAGCTGATATAAATGAACCGCACCAATACAAATCTAAAGAACCAATAAAATATACCATATTGAAAGTAGTGCACTTACCCTTCACTGACCAAGTTTAGCGCCAGATTCACCAACACAGTTTGTGAAAGACCTAATTTGTTGAGGACAGATGTAAGGGGACCATATGGATGCTGCACATTGAGTTCAAAATTGAGTGTAGTCAGAATCATTTGCTCAGCCTCAATCACTTGCTCTCGGTACTGTTCAAACCAATCCTGTTTAGAAAATCTCATTTCATGTCAGCATGCTAAAGACTTGAAGCTGCAACTTTTCAAGAAAAAAAAATCAGTAGTAAAATGCACAAGTGGAGCCGCTTTCACAAATAGGTTAGATTACCAGATACTTGTCACTTTGAAATTTCATGTTGTGCAAGAAAAGAGGTATAAATTAACCAAGGAGTAAATTCAACACGTTTCGAGATAGGAGCTCCATTCATGAATTGACATGAGCATATTTTATGTTATCCACTTTATGTTTTTAAAACAGACGCAAATTAGATTTTTTTTCCCTTTTAATAGATTTAACAGATAAGAAGTTATGAATCAGCCTGCAAGATACTTACAAAAGGGAGCAGGTACGACAAGAAAGTAATATCCTGCTTGTGGAAAATCTCACAAGAGGCTCTCACTACATTGTTCAAAGGACAAGGTGTCTCCTCAGACTTTGCAGCGAGAAAAAGTGCAGCAACGGCAATTAACTGCAACAAGCCCAAAACAAATATGACAAACATAACCATCACAAAAAGGATCGTGCACTAGATTTATCGTATAATCATATTCCAAGCATCACCAGAAGGCATTCATGCAAGTATATGAAAAATCTTACCAAGACTAAACAAGTCATTACTGGCCAGAAATCAGAAAATAAAAGGACCAAAAAATAGATGCAACAAATCTAAAAATGCCAAAACATAAGAATAAACAAGTCATTGCTGTCTGCCTAATTTTTTTAAAGTTACAAATGCAGAATGCTGCAGTATCAGATTACGTGAACAAAGCAGCTACACAACCCAGGTCCTTTTGTCAAAAGAATTGTTTTGAATCGAATGTTAACTCCACCTTCAGCAGAGGAGGGATCATAAGCCAAGAGGACTTGTCAGTTTCCAAATCAAGACAACATAAGAGAGTACGCCAAGCTTCCATTGATTAACCATCAGTTTAGACATAATACTTGTTTAGTTCTTTATCAGCTCAAAGTTCTAAACAGCTAATAACAATATTCTCTTAATAAAAATAGCGCCAGGGAGAGTGCCAACACAATTCAGGGAAGGTTTCTAGAGTAAAATAGTTTCCCCTATGAAATGACAGTACGCAAAGTCTCCTCCAAGAAAGTAACAGGGCAGTCAAAAATTCAAGCATAAGCATTAAGAACTCACAAATCTATCATGGCAAGCATGTGATCGTCGAACAAAAAACCGGTGGCACAAAACCATGGCGGTGCCAATAGTAGTTTGTGGCCTACAAGAATCAAAGGAGTAAGTTAATAACATTGAAATTCTGATAAGAAAGCGTCCAAACAAAAAATAATAACTCGAGACACATTCCAGGTGGAGCACTTACAACTCCAGCCGCAGCCCAAGATTCTGAAGGAAGGCACAATAAGAATACCGCAGATGTGTTTCACGTAGTGCATCAATTCCATCTTTTCTTGATGGGGAGTATCTCTCAATCTCATCCTTTGACAAAAATACTGGTTCATCTTCTTCCAGTTTTGAGCGTTCACGTTTGCAACTCATAGATGTAGATGTAGAGACCTCAGCATTGGATCTTGTGATCAGAGGGGCTGAATTGTTGTAAGTTGATTGATCAGCGCATTCATATGCATTGTACTGAGGGTAGTGTCTCCCACCACATTCTCCCCAAGTATCCACACTAAATTTTCTCCTTTTAAAAGCTGGTCCAACAGTAGGAGGGTTAGCATAACCATTGACATGGTCCCTGAATTTCCCCGAGGAGAAATCACGGAAATTGCTATGATTCCAGATGTAGTTGTAGTTGCTGCTCCTATTCACATTCACGCTCCTGTTTCTATGGTTGAAATTGTTTCCATTGAAAGAGGTCCACCGATCATCATGGCATGTTCCTCCTTGTGAACGATAATTCCGTGCAAAAGACATTTTTCCTGACAAATTAACCATAAAAAAAAACACAATATGAATAAGATTGAACCGAAAAAATAATAAACTCTTCCAGAAGAGCTGAAACTTCACGTAGTAAGTCAAGTCACTTGTAGTGTAGTTGTTTTTCTCAAAATTTTGTGCTTATAGGCATTTGAACTTTCCTTAAAAAGATCGATTTGACACGAGCCGGAACATGAAAATACTGGTTTCTTCAACAACAAAAATCCAGATAAAAGCTTAAGCATTTCTTCAAAATCAAAGGCCTGTACTAAGCTAAGTTTGTTGGTGGAAATCAATGATTTTTCTAAAACAGCCATTTAATGAACAAAAAAACCGAAGAAAGAAATGTAATACACTGATCTAATTAATCCGAATTAAAGTTCTACAGAATACTAAAGACAACAGAAAGACTTTCAAAAAAACACAAAAAAATTCATTCATATATGCCAATCGCACGTCAAAAACATCAATTGAACGGTAGCAAGAGGGATAAGATCACGAATAATTACAGTGATTAGTGGAGATATAGATCTGAAAATTCCGTGATTAAGATTAAGAAACCACGCGAAGGATTTTGATTTTTATCGGGAGAGGAGGCTGAGATTATTAGATTACAGAGAGGGTTTGAATTAAAGAAGAGAAAGCGTAAAGGGAGGTGGTCAAATAAAATAACGAGAGATGGAGATTTGAAAAGGAAGAGAGAAGATATAAATATACAACTTAATGGTTGAGTTAGGTCAGGCGGTTGCTTGCTTTGCTTTTTTGTCTTTTGTGTTTTTAGATTTTGTTAAAAAAAAAATAGCAAAGTAAATATATGAAAAAAATAATGGAATAATATAATTTCAAAAAAAATTAATGAAATATTATGTTGTAATTTAAAAACACAGCATAATCAAATTTTAATTTTTTTTATTTAAGTAACTAGTTATATCAAGCTATACTAATTAATCAATCATTTCATATAAAAATCATAATTTTATAAAAAAAATTTCTTCATACGTGATTTATAAGTTAAAATTGTTAAACTCAAAAAAAAACTTGGATAAAATCTTTAAAAAATATTATTCACGCAGTAGTGGGTGATTTTGAGAAGTTAGATGTGAGTCTGTTATAACCAAGTGAAGATTTGCCCGAAAAAATTACGTGCATGGCTTCACATATGCATTTGTAGACCAGTGGTACATGTTTAGGTCTAAGATGAGATTTGGCTATGTCAAACCAAAATAACAACTCAAAATATTCATAACTTTTGATTCGATAATTAAATCGCGTTTAAATTTTCACATAAGTTTTCAGATGTTATTTTTCATATAATAGTCGTTGCATCGTTATGCAAACCATCAAATCATTAGATATCAAAAATCTAGTTGATGCCTCTAGTTTTGACAATTTTAAAATTATTATTATTATTTTAAGAATCGATCGATCGGTTTCATTGAACATTATGAATCGATTAACTAGTTGAGCTAAAAATAACACAATTTTTTGCTTTTATTTCAATTCACTGATTTATTATTATTATTATTATTATTATTATTATTATTATTATTGTGTGTTAATTACCCAATTTGTTCTTTTGTTTTATCTATAATTAGGTTGTTTTCTTTTTTTTTTTCTTTTTAGTTTGGTAGGGGTGAGATTTTAGTTGGGTGGACGTTGGTAGGTAAAAAACCTTACCTTCTTTTTTTGGCAAGTTTATTTATTTTCCTTTTTTTCTTAATATTTATAGTATATTTGGATTGAAATGTTAGATTTTTGAGTTCAATGGTGCAATAGTTTTTATTTTTTAATGTATTTTAAAACTATGTTTCACTTGAAATTTATAAAATTGATGTTTTTATTGTTTTTTATGATTAAATAAAAAACATCTTAATAACAAATTATATATTTAAAATAAAATATTTTTAAAAAACACCATACCAAACTACTACAATCACATAAGAGTAGTTGTGTGTTTAATGATGCACTTCAAAATACTTTTTTAAAAATATATTTTAATTTAAATATATTAAAATAATATATTTTAATTTTTTTATATAAACACACTAAAATCATTAAAAAACACTAATTTAATATTTTTTTTGTGAAAAGTGAGTTGAACCATATTATTTATGATTTTGTTTTTTTTTTATATTTTTCAAAAGTATTTTTGGATTGAAAATACATCAAATTAATATTTTTTTTAATGTTGATAATTTTTATGTGCTAATGTCAAAATAAAAAAAAATATTTAAATGCATTCTGAAATGAAATACTATTTTAAAAAATATTTTACACCATAATCTCAAACACATACTAAACCTCATATAACTCAAATTCTAGACCACTAATTGAAATTTATCTAGCATCAATTTTAAATTGTATTAAAAAAATGTTACGGTATAAGTTTTTTTCCATTTCATAGAAAAAAAAGAAAATGTATTTTCTGTTTATTTTTAAAAGGAATTTAAGTTAGAACTATATTAGACTTTAGGTTTTAAAATGATATCTTACTTTTTTTTTTAAAGGTAGCATATTGCAAGCCCGTGGAGAGTAACATGTTGAAATTAAATTAAAAGGGTAACTATACAAAAGTAATGGAGGTGAGCCTGATATCGAGTGGATTGTCTGAGAAGAGAAGTTCCACGCAGCCTAAACGAACGACAAGAGCGAGAGGGAGAGATAGACACGCATCCACGGACCAGACGACACCGCTTTGTTTCTTGCTCTAATTTAGAGTCTGTTTGACATTGCATTTGTAACTGCGTTCTATCAAATTTTGAATTTTTTTTGCTAAAATTGAGTGCGGTTTGTATTTTTTGGATCGTTTTGATGTGCTGATGTCAAAAATAATTTTTAAAAAATAAAAAAACATCATTAACATGTATTTCAGCACAAAAAATTATTTAAAAAACAACTACAATCACACTATCAAACACGTTCCACTTAGCTTGCGGCTTCCTTTGCCATGGCTATTGCTGGAATGCTAAAAACCCATCCCCAACTCATATTATTTTGTACCAAAACCAGCACATAACCGGCAAAAATAATCGTAAACACATCCCCATTTTCTTATTTCATCGTTTTTCTCTCAGATCCAGGCCCAAGTTCAAATCTAAATACTCCCAATTGGATCCTATATGATTCAGATTGGATTTTCATTTTTGATTTCCCTTCATGAACTGCGAATTACAGTTTTTTCTCTTCAATAACTTCTTCTTCTTCGTCTATTATCCACATTATCCGGATTAGATCGAACACGTGATTTTTTTGAAGGCTATTAACCCCGCAACTTAACCATGAACATGGAACAGTGTAATTGGGAGATCAATTTAATGAACTAAGGGAAATTTTATTATGTTTATTGAGTAGCTAATACTATTAAATTAGTAACCATCTAATAGGTGATTAGTAATAAAAATTTGGGATTAAGATATTTGTTTTTATATAGTCTTAAGTTCGAGCCCTGTGATTACTAATATGATGGTCACTGGAAACTTACATGGTCTTTAATTTTAAAG
>Ga0325402_1004826_pt1 | contig 12514 bp, 9 predicted proteins | sample PopdelMetagenome_22_FD_207212 | JGI IMG/M metagenome (GOLD analysis project Ga0325402, IMG submission 207212) | Populus deltoides microbial communities from Bellville, Georgia, United States - Xylem-PdKOR-R3 | ecosystem: Host-associated > Plants > Phyllosphere > Stem > Wood/Secondary xylem... | reverse complement strand
TATTTGATGTGAGATTGAACTACTTCTCTCTTGATATTTTATGTGTTTGGTGTTGATTTCATTGGACAACCAGCGCTTGGATGAGTTTAGAATAAAGGACGTCAAACATGGCCGGATGAAGAAACTCTTATAATTAAGAATATTAATTAAGATGTTGAATTGTTAAATTAATTAGGTCACTATCCCATAATTCAAAATTGATAAAAACACATCATGTGTGTCGAGGAGGGACATGGATAACGGTTCTGTGTGTTTTTTTTTTATGTAAATTTTATTTTTGAAAAAAATTAAATTTTTATTTATTCTATTTGTTTTAAATTAATATTTTTTTATATTTTTAGATTATTTTAATATGCTGATGTCAAAAATTATTTTAAAAAAATAAAAAATATATTATTTTCAAATATTTTTATATAAAAAATATTTTAAAAAACAACTGTAAAGAAAATATATTTTTTTGAAAGATACTTGCAATTATATTCCCAAGCACTTCGCTCAACTGTTTTTTTTCTCGCAATTTTTTAATGCATTGAATGTTGAACAAAAACACTAATTTGAGGTTTTTAATCACCATGTTGCCTTTCATTGCCGGGTCGACAATAGCGCTACAAAGATAAATTAATGATCATTTAAAAATTAGTTTTTCAATTTTGATCTCCTTAAATTAATCCCATTAATTTGAAATCAATTTTTTGTGTTAACTTTCCTTGTCAACACAAACTACGTTGAGTGTTTGACATGGGGACTAAGTGTTAGGTAACGGTTTCCCGAGATAGGGAAATAAAATCAGGACTCCAAGTGTCCGCTAACGTTAATAAAAATCAAATTATTTTTAAGCACCAGCCGTTTTATTGCTGGCCTCTGTGTTTCTCTGCCTCAACGTGTCTCTCCAGCTGTCCACGTTATCTATGACCCCACACGTTTTCTTTGTGAAAACCTACACCAACCCTCACTATATAAACACCCCTTGCCACTTCGTCCTTCCCATCACCACCCTGGATCAAGAACACCGAACAATATTCAAGATTTGGTTACGCTCTCACTATATCTCTTGAAAGGGTTTGTTTTCGTGTCTTGACACCTGGCATTTGCTGCAATGAAGTTGTTTGCTGCTGCTGCTGTTGTCATGGCAATGCTTGCCAGTGTTGCTGTTTCCGCCCAAGATCTTGGAGAGTTAGCGCCAGCGCCAGCTCCTGGAAGGGACAAGGGAGCTGCTTCCTTTTCTCTTGGGATGTCTGGGGCTCTTATCTGCTCTTCTCTCTTCTTGTCTATGCTTTCTCTTTTGAGGCACTAGGTTTTTGTGATCTGTGATTCTCTTGGTTATTTTTATGTTTTACTGGGATGGGATTTATACATGTGTAGTACTCTTTTGAGAGTTTTTTTTTGAGGGATTTTTTTTAGTACTACTATTTATTTCTTTGTTTATACGGTGAAATAAAGGTTTATTTATTATTATATATGGGGTTGTCTTGTGGTTGTATTTTTGTTGAGATGAGGGGTAGTATATATCGATTTATTAGAACTTGTTTATTTTCTTCGATGTTAATAAATTATTATTTCGTTTTATCAACTCTTTTTATAATATTCAATTTAGCAAATTATATGGGCTTTGATTTTTTTTTTTCTTTTTCGTTTTAGGATGAGTTGCTGAGAAGGAGTTCCCACCCTTTGCTCAAGCAAATATTTTAGACTATGATTATCAATTTGAATTATAAAACTGCTGCCAAGCAATTAAGGACACCATTGCTGAACAGCAAGGGTGAGTGCAAGCAGCTCTTTTTCATAAGTAGAGAGTTGAAGATTTTTACCATGCAAGGATTGGGTGAAATAGGCCAAGGGACATCCTGATTGCATTAAGACAGCACCAATGCCACTTCCCGATGCATCACACTCCATCACAAACATTTTTAAGAAATCAAGAAGTGCTAGAACTGGTGGGCGAGTCATAGCCATTTTAAGTTCTTTGAAAGTTGATTCAGATGTAGGAGTCCATCAAAAAGCCCCTTTCTTGAGCATGTCTGTAAGAGGTCTTGCAATCTGCCTATAACTGTGCACAAACTTTCTGTAATATCCAGTGAGGCCAAGGAATCCACGCAAGGATTTCAGCGAAGATGGAAAAGGCGATTGAAGGATGGATTCAATCCTCTTCTGATCAACAACAACACCGTTAGCAGAAATCACATGTCTCGAATAATCAATTTCAGAGCACCCAAAACGGCATTTAGACAACTTAGAATGCAGTTTATGAAGACGAAGGATCTCCAAAGTTTTTTGAAGATGAATGACATGCTTTTCCTCTTAATGGCTGTAAACCAGGATATCGTCGAAGAAGACTAGAATGAATTGTCTTAAAAATGGATGAAAGATTTCATTCATGAGGCTTTGCAAAGTTGATGGTGTGTTTGTGAGGCCGAAAGGTATAACAAGGAACTCGTAATGGCCGTCATGGGTCCTAAATGCAGTTTTAGGAATGTCTTCGTCGGCTATCCAGATTTGGTGGAAACCTTATCTTAGGTCTAATTTGGAGAAGATGGTTGCCCCATGAAGCTCATCAACCACAGGTACAGGAAACTGATCCTTGACTGTGACAGCGTTCAAATCACGATAATCAACACATAATTACCAAGTGCCATCATGTTTGCAAACTAACAAAACAGGAGTTGAGAATGGGTTACGACTTAGATGAATTATTCCCTCATGGAGCATCTCTTTGACCATGCGTTCAATTTCAGCCTTCTGAAGCATCGGGTACCAGTAGGGTCGAACATTAGTAGGTGATGTGCCTGGAGGAAGTATAATGCGATGATCATAATACCGAGTAGGAGGCAAACCTGATGGTAGACAAAACATATCAGAAAAACCATCAATGACTGCTTGGATGGTGGGTAGAACTTCATAAACGTTGTCGATGGCATAAATCTGTGAAACATCTAGAATCAGAATTGGCGGTCGGCCCCAAAAAAGTTTCTCCAATTTGTGACATGAGAGGACGAACAACTTCTTTGTAGGTATACCAGCCAACCTATATGTTTTCCCTTGGTAACAAAATTCCATGGTCAGTTTGGAGAAATCCCATAAAATGGAACCAAGGGTCTGGAGCCAATGTCTACCCAAAACAACATTATATCCCCCGAGAGAAAGGAGGTAAAAATCTGAGGTAACTGGAACTCCTTGGATGTCAATAAATATATTTTGACATTGTCCCTCACTATATAAGCGTTCTCCATTAGCCACCCTGACATCAAAGGAGGTCTTATAAGAAATAGAAAGATTGAGCTTTGATGCAACTGAAGGATCCAAGAAGTTATGAGTAGAGCCAGAGTCCAGTAGTATGTAAAGAGGCTTATTGTGATAATAACCAGGGACACGCATAGTCTGGGGGTTCGTGGCACCTGCAATGACATGAAGAGATATCTCTGAATGTGGAATAACATCGCTATCAAGAGAGCAGTCCATATCTTCATCAAAATAATCGTTTCCATCAATAAGGAAGAGAGTAAGAGATTTAGATTTGTGGCCAGGTCTGAATTTCTCATCACAATTATAGCATAGTCCTTTTTCCCGACGCTCCTTCATCTCTTCAAAATATATCTTTTTCACCTTTGGGTCTGGAACTCTCTAGGTGGGTGCTTGAGGTCTTGGAAAACTCCTACGATCTCTTGAGGAACTTCTCCTGAAGAAGAGTGAGACCTATTGCATCTTTTAAAGAAGTGCGGCGGAATGACTTAACATTTATCTTGACGTCATCTTTGAGACCATGAATGAAATTGCATGTGAGAAATCTGTCAGGAAGACCATTGATTCGTTGAGCTAAATTCTCAAACTGACTTTGGTAAGCTGCAACTGTGGAAGTTTGACAAAGTTTTGACAGTTCTCCCTGGGGATCCTCATATTCTGTTGGTCCAAACCACTTTTTAAGAGCTTGGATAAACGACACCCAATCATTAAGCTCACCTGCATGTTGCAAATATTTGGAATATTGGAGTGCTGCTTCCTTCAAGTGGGACGAAGCATAAATGAGACGTTGGGTTGGAGGAATCTGATGTAACGAGAAGTGTTGATCAGCTAGTAAAGTCCAACCATAGGGGTCTTCGATGCTATCATATTGAAGAGATCAATCTTTAGCTCCTTTGTTGATAACCCGCTAGAATTAGAAGCCAGTGAATGCCTTATTGAAGGTCCAACACTGTGTTCTTCTCTCACTGATTTTGGTTCTTTGGTGAGCATTTCAATGGATAAGGTAAGGTTTATTGTTGAATATCAATCATATGGGTGTTGATTTGTTGCAGCATTGAACCTTGCTTGGAAACTGTTTCAGATAAGACATTAAAATGAGTTCCTGGGGCATCTTGGTTAGCTATATATATAAGAAGGGGAGGGGTCTTGGGTTTTAAGGTTGTTGATGAAGATGGCAGAAAAAGTTTAGCTCTGATACCACTATTATAAACCTTAGCTTGAGCCGGCAACTAAATAGAGATAAGAGAATATAAGCTACTTCGAGGGTAACTTGGCCTCCAAAAGACAGTGGTTGAATTTGATATCATTTCATTTAAAACAAGGATTTAAATACAGAAAATCAGAGGAGTTGCTTCCTCAGTTTACTCCTACTTGTACTCATAGTTTGTTACTTAACAAACTAGTTATTTTGACTCCTGCTTCTAAGGAATTAGCAACAACAACAATATTGACTATTTCAAACAAAAAACCAAGTAAATGATAACAAAAAACTAGTAAGTAAATAATTTTTTCCACCAAACTTCCCCAATAGTAGACTAGGATTGTAACAGAAAGCCACCACCTAAAGTGAGTAGTGCCCCAACATGCCAGTATTTCTTTCAAATTAAAAATATTATTTAAATGTTAAATTATGTTTTTACCTTCAATCAATCACACAATTAACAAGGAAAAAAAAATGGGCTAAAAGATCCTCATACTCCTAATCTCAATTACTAATATCTCTTGGATTTAAGACCGCACATGTAATTTGATTATTTATAAACAAAATAAAAATACTGAAATACTATTGCCCTGCTGTGTTGATTCTTTTATCATTGGAAGTATTTTTATTATTTTATTGTTATTAAAAATATTGAATAGGTAAAAATACCCCTAGTCAAATTTATAATGACTAATAAGCTATGTAAAAATTCAAAACACATCTGCCTCTAAGGCAAGTTTTTTTTTTATTATTTGAATGTCATAAACCTCACTTGACAATTTTAGTGAATAGTTGATTGTTTCTATAGCTATAAAGAAACCCCCTATCTTTTTAGTTGATTTTTATTATCAATTTCATTATCATTATTATTGTTGTTGTTAGTACTGCTAGTATCATTACCACAAGTTTCATCATCATCATTATTATTATTACCACCACCACCATAATTATTGTTGTTGTTATTATTATTATTATTATTTAAAAACAAATGTTGAAGCGTTATTGACATGTTTCTTAATAAGAAGAATTAATTATAAACTTAAAAGATAATGTTTATTGAATGGTGTGTTTTTTTTAAATATTAATTTGATAACATATTAAATGATTTTTTTAAATATTGAAATAGTTATATATTGGATCAATCTGGATTAACTTGTCAAATTCATAATTCATGTAATGAGATTGTAACAACCCTCTAAAAAAACAAATCAAAATATATAATGAAAGTGAAGCTTTGATAGACCGTGATAACACTGCAATTTTCTTTGTTAAGGGGCGTTTATGTTTGGTATTGCGGTAGCTGTTGTGGTTGTGGTTTGAAAAAAGTTATTTTATAAAAAGTACTTTTAGTTGAGGTTGGTTTAAAAAAATAGGTGTTTGGTTAAAACTGTGGTTGAAATTGAGGTGGAAGAAAAAGTAGTTTAATGTGTTTGGTTAAGAATACTTTTGAAATTGAGGTTATAAAATAATTTTAAAAAATATATATTAATATTGATGTTATATAATTTTTTTTTATTGTTCCATTAAACTATCTACAATTCCATTACGTACAAAATTCATCCGACAAGAACTATAAAATTAGGTAAAATATTATCATGAATAAAATTGAGATTACAGTACGAGTAAATTTGATTCACCTTAAACTAATTTTTTTAAAAAAAGAAATTGTTGTTCACGTATACATGAACAATGCAAGTGAAATCAATTAACTGAACTGGTTTTTTGAGAAAAAAATTGTTCACGTGAACAGTGGATGCATGCCTCCACTATTTAGTGAACAGTGGAGCGCGGTTCAGCATTTTGCCGCGTAGGAAGCAGCTCCTAGTTGCTTTTTTTTTTCTTGTGTTTCAAACGCAGTAGATCATGGGACTCATAAACAGTAATAAGTGTTTATTTAATTAACCAAATAGTTTGCAAAATAAAACCGCAAGAAACGTGGACGCTCCCATGTAACTAAACGGGTAATCTACAGCCAAAGAAGCTTTTTAATGCTTCAAGGTTTGCGTGTGCATGGCTGGGTTTTTAGGAGATCCAAGTTTTTGCTCCGATCTGAAGTCATATCTCAAGAGATTATGAGCGTGTTTGGCAGTGTAGTTGCGGTTGCTTTTCAAATAGCTTTTTGTGCCGAAATACATGCCAATGATGTTTTTTTATTTTTTAAAAATCATTTTTGATATCAGCACATCAAAACGATCCAAAAAGTACAAACCGCACTCAATTTTAACAAAAAAAAATTAAAAATTTAATGAAACACAGTTACAAACGCAATATAAGAGGTGAAAGACCCCATTCATTATCCCACTAATGGTCAACAGTTCTATTTAATTATTTTAAAGGCGATGAAGAGCAGAGAGTTGAAGAAGAAAAATAAAAGATTGAATTATTTTAAAGGCGATGAAGCAAATATCAGGCCACACAAATCTAACTATGAAACTAGTAAAGCTGTACAAAATCTAACCATATATGAATTCAAAACCTAATAAATTGAAAACCACAAAAAGACTACGAGAAGAGAAGATGAGACTAAAAAAGGAGAGGCAATGAGAAATAAAAGACGTAGAAATATTTATTTGTGAAATTAAATTAAGATTTGCGCTTTGTGAAAATATAAATTTAAACGTGTATTGTGAAACGAGATTTGATGATTTGATATTTTAAAAAATACCATTGATTTATTTTTAAAGTGCCATTAAAGAATTCTTATGCGGCGTATATGTTTTGGTTTAATAGAACTTTGTTCTTTGTAGATTTTCAAACTAGGGGCGAAGCTGGTAGAATTTAATAGGGGAGGCCAAAATTAATATAATAAAATATATTATTAAAAAATTTATTTATTTAAAATAAAAATATTATACTATTCCATATTTAAATACTAAATAATATAAAATTTTAAAATGTTTTGCAGGGCCTGGCCCTGCTTGCCTCCCTCTAGTTCCGCCCCTATTTCAAGCGTAAATGAATGAGTCTTGATAGCTTTTAAGAAAGCTTCTTTATTTGAAGAGCTTGTCTTTAAAGAAAATTATGTATCTTTAAGAATTCTTTCTCTCTTTATAGACTGAGACTCTCTATTTATAGAGGTTCATAATAGCTTTTAGGTTTCTTTATAATATCACATAACATAATTTTATTGATTGATATTAATTGATTGAATCTTATATTTATTACAAAATATCTTGAATATTTCATCTCATGTTTCAATGTTTTATTAGCAAAGAAATATATAAAAAATTATTTATTTTTCATGTCATTTATTTTAATTATAAAAATAAAATAAAAATAATAAATAATGAAATTTGAGTGATAGAAATTTTACCGTTACCAATAAAAAGGCAAGACACCGGTCCAGATTACAACAAAGATGGAGGGGCCAGATTCAAATCTTCCTTGCAAATTAATATTTAGCTAAATAGATAAAACATTTCTGAACTTTTAAATCATTATAAATACCTTCGATCCGTTTGAAAGTGGGCTCATTTATCATGTTTTTTTTTCTAATTAAAGGACTTTTACATATGATATGTTATTTTATAAATATTAACATCTTTTTTCACACTTTTCAATGAAAAAACATAATATAATGAAACGTATCATTAACTCTGGTACATCCTATTTTACTTCATAACTTTCGAGAATGAAATCCCAAAATTGCTTGGTTATATTTCCCTATTTTGGAAAGAAATTTAGTTAGTCTTGGATCCAAATAATGTTATTGGCTTAGTATTGTGTCAAAACATTAAATTCATGATTGGGTCCTCCATTCTCTTTTGGTCCGAGGCTTTACAAAGTTTCAACTAATTAGAATGATTTGGTTCTTAAGATGGGTCAATGAGTGAATGATCATTGGCGATGAAATTTGGTTTGGCGCAGGAACCTGTTATCTCAGGAAGAGCAACAATATCATCAATTGCTCTTAATGCTAGAGCCAATAATAATTCGGCAAGGAAAAGATGACAAACTCATATGGCCATGTAATTATGATGGAAGCTTCTCAGTTAAGTCATGTTGCATCCTCATTGATAGTACCTTCTCTACTAATGATAGAGTTTTTGAAGCCAACGTTTGGATTAAATGGGCCCCTCTGAAAGTTCAGGTATTTCTCTAGTTGGCAGTTCAGGAAAAAGTTAGCACAAGAGCTTTTCTCTATCACTAGAATGTTTTGTCTGCCACACAAGCTTCGTGTGTCTTTTGCAGCTCAGATTTGAAAACTTTAGAGCACCTTTTTATACACTGCAACTTTTCTAAGAGTGTTGGATGAAAGTTTTAGATTGGTGAGGTATCCAATGTTGTTTACCGAGCTCTCTAGACTCGCTGCTTCTACAGTAGCCCGGAATGGTACAAGGCAAATTTCAAAGATTAGCTTGGAGACTAATCTGCAGCAATACTACTTGGGGTACTTGATTGTTGAGAAACAAAATTGTTTTTAAAGAGGGATCCATAAGCTTGTTTGATTGCTTCTCCACCATCCTTCATCGGATTGCTATTTGGTTACATACTCTAGATTCAAACTTCATTTATATAGGAAATGACCTCTAAAGATCTTTGATGACATCAAATTCAGGTGTAAGAAGAAATTTTAGATAATCTCTTTGTTTTTGTTGTAGTATTAATTTTTATTTTAATTATTTATTTTTTCTAAATCTGTTATTTTTTTTCTTTTTTTTTTTTTACCTATATTTTACTTTGACTATTGGCTTTATAGCCTTTTCAGTATACTCTGATGGTTATGAAAAAAATAAAATATTACTACATGGACATGGCTTTTCTCTCAAGGTAATTGATTAGCTCACGGATGAGCGACTTAAGGTGCTTAGCTCACCCAGTATGTCATCCCTGCCAATACGCAATGGCAGACTACCCGCCACTATAAATAGGTGCACCATGCACGCTCTCTCGGCAGTACCAAATAAAGCAAAACGAGGGGGGCAATGGCAGAAAAATCTTACGAGGAAGAACATCCTAACAAGGCTTTTGGATGGGCAGCCAGAGACCAATCCGGGGTCCTCTCTCCTTTCAAATTCTCCAGGAGGTTATTCCCTCTCCTCCATCTTGTCGCTGCTTTATTTAATTATGGGATTTTATTTTTATTTTCGTCTAGCTCGGTTTACTTGGATCCATTTTCTTCTTGTTTTTCTAAACACCAACAAGCATTCAGCGCAGCTGCAAAATGGGCTACATCAGATATATGGCAGTCTTTTATTTTTAATATGTGAAATAAGTTTATTGAATCACATGTTTATAGCTTTACATTGTTAGTAATATTATTGTTGGTGAATGGCGATCTGATTGATTTTCTACCTATGAATATCTCTCATTTTCACTTGCTGTTTATGCTAAGCAAGAAACACCTTCTTGCAACAGGTCTACAGGAGAGAATGATGTGCGATTCCAGGTGCTGTTTTGTGGAATATGTCACTCAGACCTTCATATGGCCAAGAATGAGTGGGGTACTTCCATGTACCCTCTAGTTCCCGGGTATGTACACACAGTCAGAAAAATCTATGACCGAACGTATATATAGTTATTTCTCATTTTTTTTGCACATAAACATCATGAATGGCAATTGGCAGTCCAAGGAAAATGGTTGGAGGAACTTTGACTGGACTAAATTCATCCATGCATTGCATCTGAGGGTTAATTAAATTAAATTTGCAATGCAGGCATGAGATTGTTGGGGAAGTGACAGAGGTAGGAAGCAAAGTTGAGAAGTTCAAAGTTGGAGACAAAGTGGGGGTGGGGTGCATGGTTGGATCATGCCACTCTTGCGATAGTTGCAACAACGATCTCGAGAATTATTGCCCAAAAATGATACTCACCTACAGTACCAAATACCACGATGGAACCACCACGTACGGAGGCTACTCAGACAGCATGGTCACGGATGAGCACTTCGTAGTTCGTATTCCAGACAACCTACCTCTAGATGCCGCTGCGCCTCTCCTATGTGCTGGGATTACAGTTTACAGCCCCTTGAGGTTTTTTAATCTTGACAAACCGGGTATGCATGTGGGCGTGGTTGGGCTGGGCGGGCTAGGTCATGTAGCTGTAAAGTTTGCAAAGGCCATGGGGGTCAAGGTTACAGTTATTAGCACCTCTCCCAAGAAGAAACAAGAAGCCCTTGAGCATCTTGGTGCTGACTCGTTTCTAGTTAGTCGTGACCAGGATGAGATGCAGGTATATAAACATGGTTCAGAGCACATTCCTTGTATATATCCGTAAAACTAATTAAACATCAAACATGATATAATATTGCTTGTTATTCAGGCTGCAATGGGCACAATGGATGGTGTCATTGATACGGTGTCGGCCATGCATCCTATCTTGCCTCTGATTAGTCTATTGAAGACTCAAGGAAAGCTGGTCTTGGTTGGTGCGCCTGAGAAACCACTTGAGCTACCAGTGTTTCCTCTGCTCATGGGTATGTATATATGCATGCATCTCATTATGTGTTCTATATTTATTTTGGTATTGAGCTGACAGCGACGAGTTCCGTGTTATTGGCTTGGCAGGAAGAAAAATAGTGGGTGGGAGTTGCATCGGAGGAATGAAGGAAACACAAGAGATGATTGATTTTGCTGCCAAGAACAACATCACGGCAGACATTGAGGTTATCTCGATGGATTATGTGAACACTGCCATGGAGCGGCTTTTGAAAACAGATGTCAGATACCGATTTGTTATCGACATCGGCAACACAATGAAGAGTTGAATTCTCTACTCATAAACACTGTACGAATAAAACGCATGTAATGTCAGATTCGTGAGTTTGAAAAATCTTAAAGAGTTTCCGGTGCCTCTATGAGCATTGAGCACAATTTAATTATGGTTGGAAATTTGAAGCAATGATGTGACGTTATTTAGTACCTCTATTTTTGTTAAATTTCTGTTCAAGTATTTCAGCTTTTATTTATTTTGTTTCAGCACCTCACTTTATTATTATTTATCAGAAGAGCATCACTTTATATGAATCGATCAATGGAGTACATTTCGGCTAACCCAGCCCAATTTAAGATAAGAAAACTGCAATGTTTTTCTTTTCAAGCGCCTGTACTTCAACGTTATCCGTTTCAGATTTATTTTTGTATGCACATGCTTTTACTCAGTGCAGTCGAAAACTATTAGATTTCAACAAAGAGAGCAACCCTGTTATTTGCAGAACCCCGAAATTCTTTTGCACTGTTTATATGAAGAGTGTATTAATACATATTGTTTATGTTAATTGCACTATTTATTAAATAGTGTAATTATATGAACAGTGCAAGAAAAATAGCCTTTAGTTATTTCTTTTGATCCTATGTTTCTAACACAATAATTGATGGGGTCCATGAACAATAATTAGTGATTTTTTCTTTATCAAACACTTACCTCCTACATTTTACTTTATCTTAATTATTTAAACCCTTAGCGTCAATTTAATCATGATCTTTTCAATCCCACACATTGAATAAAATTAATTTATTTCCATCTTTTCTCTCTCTAAAACAAAAAAAAAAATATACTTTCCTCCTTTAATTATTTGATGTGAGATTGAACTACTTCTCTCTTGATATTTTATGTGTTTGGTGTTGATTTCATTGGACAACCAGCGCTTGGATGAGTTTAGAATAAAGGACGTCAAACATGGCCGGATGAAGAAACTCTTATAATTAAGAATATTAATTAAGATGTTGAATTGTTAAATTAATTAGGTCACTATCCCATAATTCAAAATTGATAAAAACACATCATGTGTGTCGAGGAGGGACATGGATAACGGTTCTGTTTCTATTTGTGTTTGAAAAATACTTTTAAAAAAATAAAAAAATATATTTTATTAATATATTTTTTTAATGAAAAGCATTTAAAAAATCATTGGGATTATACTTCTAAATAGACTCATTCAACTGCTTTCTTTCTCGCTATTATAATTAAGAATATTAATTAAGATGTTGAATTGTTAAATTAATTAGGTCAGTACCATCCCATAATTTAAAATCGATAAAAACAGATCATGCGTGTGGAAGTGGGACATGGATAACGACTGCCTTCTTATTTCTCACTATTTTTTATGCATTGAATGTTGAACAAAAACACTAATTT
>Ga0325402_1004819_pt1 | contig 12521 bp, 9 predicted proteins | sample PopdelMetagenome_22_FD_207212 | JGI IMG/M metagenome (GOLD analysis project Ga0325402, IMG submission 207212) | Populus deltoides microbial communities from Bellville, Georgia, United States - Xylem-PdKOR-R3 | ecosystem: Host-associated > Plants > Phyllosphere > Stem > Wood/Secondary xylem... | reverse complement strand
CTTGTTATATGTTATGTACGTTAAGTATGCTCTGTGTTTGATCAAGGATCCTGACATTGTTGGTCTTGCCTTGTTCATTCGCATCAGAAATCTGTTTATATTATATAATATATCTCTTTGATCTTTTTATAAAATCAGTATATAGGCTGGAAACTTGTGACCCGATCTTTTAGATCATTCTCAGGTATAACAACGCCACGTACTGAGTATTATTATTATTATTATTGTTGTTGTTGTTGTTGTTGTTGTTGTTGCATTGTTATTTATAATTTATACAATTAAACTCTCTGTGGTTCGACCCCGGTCTTGCCGGGTTATTTATTACTTCGACACTCCTGCACTTGGGAGAAGACATCAATCTTTTGGTTGTGTCACTAGGTGTGTAACAACCCAGTTTTTTCAAGGCCAAAATCGATGGATTTTTTTTTATAAATAGTCAGGTTCTGGAATTTTTTCACCATATGATTCTGCAGATTTATAATTGCATTTCATTCATTAACAAGACACAATCCACGTAGGATAACGTAAATCAACATTCCCATAAAATAGATTCTCAATACACGTGCCCATAATATTATATTTTCATACTCATAGGTTTACATTACATCATATTGACATTGATACAACCATATTATTTGATAGTTTTAACCACATTTACCTAGTATTTTGCCTATGTTTTATTTATAAAACGCCTTGATAAACTTTGTTTTATGTTTTGAAGGTACTTTTGGATGTAAGATTTAAAAAGAAGTAAATTTGAGATAATTGGTAGATTTGACCCCGATCGATGTTTTGTGCAGAGCTTGACTTGTAGAAGTCGAAACGAAGTGATTCCAGTGGAATTAGAAAGCTAACATCCATATCATTCTATACATATATGGAAAGAAAATAAAAGAAAAAAGAAAGAGCATGGAAATTGCAGCCTTCAAAGTCAAATCTTGCATTCTGCCAGTGTTGACCTTCAACCATTCCTACTTGAATATCTTGAGTCACAGAAGTCCATTTAATGCAAACTCAATTTTGTTGGATTCCTGACTTGAAGACATATTAACCTACCACATTTCAGCAAAAAACGAGCTCATATGAGAGATATATGATTTTTATAAGATGACATATAAATTTTACCAACAAACATGTTTTGTGAAGAAACAACAACCCGGTCATCCGTCTTTGATTCCATTGGCCAAAGCTGATCAAACATTTGTCCCGATCATCCATATCGGATGCCATTAGCCAAAACTGATCAACATTGACAACCCAATCATCCATCTCGGACGCCATTAGCCGAAGCTAATAATCATTTATCCCGGTCATCCACTTAGGATGCCGTTAGTCGAAGCTAATCAATCAATTGTCCCGGTCATCCATTCGGATGCCATTAGCCAAAGCTAATCAAACATTTGTCCCGGTCATCCATTCGGATGCCATTAGCCAAAGTTAATCATTAACCAATCAAACATTCCAGAGGCGGTTTATGAGATCACTATAACATGGTAATATCCTTTGAATTGCTCATTCAAACGATTCATAACAATTTGACATTCACTGTAACATAATAGTAGACCATTTGTGATTCTTATACAAAAGTCTCATAATAGTTTAACATTCAATAAACACGATAACATATCTTTTCTAATACATAAACAAACATTCCATAACAGTTTAGCATTTAGTATAACACAACAGTACACCCTTTGTATTTCTCATCCAACCATTCATGATAGTTAATGATCAATATAATACAACAATAGATCCCTCGTAATACTTATACAACCATTCATGATAATTAACATTCAGTATAATACAATGGTAGATCCTTCATAATACTCATACAACCATTCGTCATAATTACATTCAATAATACAATGGTAGATCCGTCGTAATACTCATACAACCATTCATCATAATTACATTCAATAAAATACAATGGTAGATCCATCGTAATACTCATACAACCATTCGTCATAATTACATTCAATACAATACAACAATAGATCCTTTGTAATACTCATACAACCATTCGTCATAATTACATTCAATACAATACAACAGTAGATCCTTCGTAATACTCATACAACCATTCGTCATAATTACATTCAGTACAATACAATAGTATATCCTTTGTAATACTCATACAACCATTCGTCAGCAGCCCAAATTCATAATAGCCCAATCAACATTTCATAATCAGTTTAATATTTATCGCAACACAATAATATATCCACCTCAAATAGGTCATTTGAGAACATTAACATTTTCATCATCGTCTCAACATTCATCAAGAACTCGATCAACATTTCATAGTTGTTTTGACAATCATCAAGAATTCAATCAAGCACTTCATTATTGTTTCATCATTCATCCAGGATTCAATAATATATCATCGTAAGTAAATCATTTCAAAACATAAACATCATATGATAAGAAGGTGGAAAACACCTACCTGTTCCACTTGCGGTTTATCCTTGTCCTGACGATGGTCCGATTCCGGCCACATCACCTAAGACATCAATGCCACAATTCAATATATTTGCATCCTTAAATCACATTCATCACTATACTTATTTCAAGAATCTATATGTTCACATTCAAGTGTTCCACATATTACACCATCATATAATGAAATTGTTGCAAACATTTGAGTCATTTCTGCCCAGGAGCCCTGTTATAGAAATCGACAGCGAAAACTAACTCGTTGTAGGCTGGACAGTTCGGCAGTGAAAACTAGTTCACTGCAGGCTGCATAATTTGACAGCGAAAACTGGTTCACTACAGGTTGCTCAATTTGGCAACGAAAATAGTTTTGTTGCTGGCGCCATAATTTCAGCAGTGAATGCTACTTCGCTGCAGCCAACACGTTTTCGGCAACGAATGCTAATTTGCTGCAGACAACTCAATTCTGGCACCGAGTCACAAATTTTCTATAGACAATACAACTTTGGCAGCGAATCACAATTTCGCTGTAGAACACACAATTCGGTAGCAAATGTTAATTCGCTGCAAACAACACAATTTCTGCAGCAGATTTCAAATTCCCTACAGACCATACAACTTCGGCAGCGAACCCTAAATTCGCTGCAGGACATAATTGGGCAGTGAATGTTAATTCGCTGCAAACAACTCAATTTCAGCAACGAATTTCAAACTCGCTGCAGACAATTCAACTTTGACAGCGTATCCTAAATTCGCTGCAAACAACAATTTTTGTTAGGTTTGACAGTGTCGCTGCTGATATTTCAAATACCAGCCTCACTTGTAGGTACAACGTTTGATACCAGGATTTATTGAAATATTGGCTAAATTCTCATAAATTTAATAAACTAGTTATTAAATCCTAAAATGCATGTAAATATTATTATTTTTTTGCATGAAAATGTTACGTAATATGATTTTCATTGTATTTTATGAGACACTTGGCTGTAGGCAACAAAAAAAAAATTTATTATTTATTATTATTTATTATTTTTTGTTTGTGTTTCTTTCTAAAAATAGATTTAAAAAGAAAAATAAAAAGTTTCCTTTTTTCTTTTTTGTTTTTTTGTGATGGGCCAAGTCAACCTGAATGGGTTGACATGGCTGGGGTTAATCCAGCTAGGATTGACCTGGTTGGGTCGGCCCACTTAGGTCAGCCCAAAAACAGACTGAAGACCAGAAATCAACACGAAATTGAATCAAAAGGATGAAAAACACCAAAACTAAAAAAATTACTTATACATTTCCTCGGTTCTTTTCTTATCCTACTAGGTAACACAATATGAAATAACTTTATTACATACACACAATAGGCTTCGACCACCCACCTCAATTGTTTCTTCATTTGATTCTTTCACATCGCTTTTCACAATTCATCTTATATTCTTTCCATTTTTTATTTACATAAAACGTACGTGTGATGATTACACAAACACACATACACATAACAAAATAGATGTAATAACCAAATGCTAGAAATACAATCATACCATTTAGTACATTTCAAGGTGAAGTTATTAACACAATTTTAAGTATTCATCGTACATAAAAATAAGTACCTAACAAAATTATAGAGAGTGAAACAACATAATCAGTTTTGGCCCACTTTATGACATAGACTTACAACACATATAGCATTATAAGAGTTATTAGTCGCCAAGAAGCCTTATGCTCATGATTTTTTTATGAGGGAAAGAAATCATTATATCTATTAGTACTTTTAACAATCTTACTTAAAACATTCAACTCAAGGTCAATAATACCTCAACTCATATGACAATACTCATGCTCATCACTGCAACTAAAATAACATTACAAATTTAGCATCAAGCCATAAAATGCATGTACATGGTTTTTCATAGGAAGGAGAACAATATGTTTATCCAGAATTCTTTTAGCATCAATTACATCACATACATATTGAATTATGCACTAGCTGTTATGGTGTCTAAGTTCATCTTTGTCACTTTCGACATTGCCTTTATGATGAATTATGTAATACATTCAAATCTAAGGTTGCCGACTATATGTCACCACGTAGCAACTCATTTTCTTAATTTTTTATTCCCTAATCAATAATTAGTATTTCATTTCCTTAGTTACCAATTTCTTTGGGTACAATCCTTAAAGTAACCACACGTATTAATCTTATGTTTACTCATCACCATCACCGTTTAACATAATTTGTTTGAAACATTACCATATTTCTATTTTCTAGGTATCATAATCGTTTGTTACATTATCACCTCATTAACATTTGCTTTGATTTAGTAGTACATCAAACGATATCATGTCTTAAATTGCCAATCAAGCCCCTATGTTATTTACATTTTTAAGCATCGGTTAATAGTCTTACACAACGGTTTCCATTATACATCGAGGATAGTTTCAATGGTTTTTTTTATTATTTGGAAACAACTCTACTCATTGAAAACAACAACACAATGGTCTTCATTCAAAACAAATACAACCACATGAATTCCCTTTTTGTTAGGGACATCTAGGAAGTAACTTTTGTTGCCTATGATTTAATTTAAAGGACTTGTCAACTTAAATAGAAGCATAGGGCTACAACTTTTATGAAGGACACAACACCAAGTTTTGCCATATACATGTCTAAACATACTCATTACAGTAGCTTAAGAAATCTGACCGGTATTGTGTCAGTTTGGACCCTTACTCAGTGTTTCTCTTATATCTGGAGTTGTATAACTCCAGATAAATCGAGAGGAAAGAGATAAATCTCATTTTTCTTCCCTTCTCTATAAGCCCCTAGTTATAATTTTTTTGGTTTGTTAAAATATAAGAAATTTAACCGATAGTAAAATGAGTTAAATTAAATTAAAGAAACCTAAATCAAGATAAAAATGGTGAAATTAATGAAATGAAAAGTGAATATAGTACTAAACTGTCAAAAAGGAAAATTTTGTGGGGACAAAATGAATACGTACGACCAAGAGGGATCAATGTTCAAATAACAAAAGGTTAGGGGTTTATGTACAAATGATAAAAAGAGGTGAGGGTAAAGGTGTAATTAACAAGAAGATAACACTATAAATACCATTCTATTTTCTCTCTTGCGGTGACTTGTAGGAGTGAGAGGGGTTACCGTTCTTTGACCTTTTCTTCTCATTCCTTGATGAAATCTACACCAAAATGTTAACCTAGAGTGATTAAAAAGAGTCAATAAGTGATAAAAGAGAGATTTTTAGGTGGTTTAGAGAGTTTAGAGAGAGGCTGGAGAGAAGACATATGGATGACAGAAACTCCGACAACTATAACTCCATTTTTCACCGTTGGATCAAAATGATATTTGGATATGTCGTTCTCCTCCATGTCTTGTACATTCTCATTGAAGGGATCTTCAATATCAGTCTTCGTTTGACAAATATCATGGGAGGAACATTTCTGGGAAAAATACACTTCTGGACAATCTTTGTTGCTAACCATTGGATCGGGCTATAATTTGGGTATACTAGTCATCCAAAGTCTATCTAAATTCTGAACAGTGGAGATCAAAAACAAAAACTTTGAACAGAAGTTATGCTTCTTGCACAGTAGGTCTGCAATTTTTAGGTCAGTTCGGTTAAACCCAAGTTTCTGGAAATTTCACCGTTGGATGAAGTTGATATTTGGATATGTTATACTTATAAGAATGAATTACAACTGTACTATATGGATTGTCTGAAATACTATTTGTTTGTTATTTATGATTGTTTGAAACTGCTATCAAAATTGGTTCTATGTGAACCGAAACAGCCCCAAAATTAAAAGGAAATTAAGCATTAGAGAGACTTAATTTTTGGGAGACTTTGGGGCTGTTGTGACAGCCCTATAAGTTAATGTTTAGGGAGGGGGAGAGGCTAAATACCTCTCTAAAATAAAATATAAAAGGGGGCTAAAGTGACAGCCTTAAGTGTAGAGTTGTTAGGGATAAAAAAAATTTCTCCAAAAGACTAAAGCAAGGCTGCCATAATAGCCCTATTAATAGGTGTTAGGGGCTCCAACACAACATGCTTTTAAAAGAGAATACCACATAATATATTCATAACATCGTATCTACATGTTTGCACATCCAAATCCCTGTTCCATTACAATTTTCAATATAAGTCCTTACAAAAGTGCCAAATGGCAAATATTCAACATAACACCTAAGACATACTATTGCAAAGCACCTTTCAAAATATGTGAACCCCTGGAACGGGTTTTCCTACGCACCTTGATTGTGTGATGTCCCTGTTACAAAACAATATGAATACGAGAATTGTAAATAATCTAACATAATAATAAACAACAAGAAGTACATTGTCATTACTTTTCATTATTAACTTAGACCGGATATATTCCTTCTTTTATTTCTTATTATTTCGTTAAGTGTATTTTTCTCACTCACGTACCCCAATCTCTTGATAGGAGCTGTGGGGCCAAAGTTTAACATCAGTCGAGGTTAATTACTTCACCTTAACCCCGTCATCCACCTTGGATACTTTTAGCCGTAGCTAATTGCAACATTTAAACTCAGTCATTCATCTAGGATGCCATTTACCAAAACTAATCATCAACCACAACCCGATCATCCATCTCAGATGTTATTAGCCGAAGCTAATCATCAAGTGCAGTCATCAATCTCGGATACCATTAACCGAAGCTAATCAACATTCATAACCCGATCATTCATTTTGAATGCCATTAGCCGAGGCTAATCAACATGTAACGACCCGGCTTTTTCAAGGGCAAAATCGTTGGTATTTTTTTTGAATCATCCGGATTCTGGGTGTTTTTCACCATATCATTCTTCAGGTTTATCATTGCATTCTATTTATTAACAAGGCACAATCTATGTAGGATAACGTAAATCAACATTCCCATAGAACATATTCTCCATACACGTGTCCATAATATTATATTTCCATACTCATAGGTTTACATTACATCATATCGATATACCAATAAATTCACATTCTTGTTCTAATCTTGTTATCATCACGAGTTCATACAAGAGTATCAAACAACAAGTTTCACAACTAGTACTTTCATTATCCTGACCTCAAGTAATTTCATAATACGACATCCTCATTAGATGAATGCCTCATATGTATATTCATACACATCATATCAGTTTGTTCGTACATTCACATCCGTGTTCCATTTCAATTTTTCATTATTAGTCTTTACAAAAGGAGTCAAACGATTAATTGAGTGATTAACACGCCCGTTCATGTAGAACTTATATCACCCATAACACGTGAATATATAGTTCTTTTTCAAAATGTGTGAGATGTGAAACGGATTTCCTCATGCGCCATGTTGGTTTGATGTCCCTGTTATAGCACAAGATAATTTATAGCATTATAGACATTTTAAAAGAAACATAGTAAATAATATTAACGTTACATTTCATTCATGAATCAAAAAAACATAATTCTTTCATTTCTCCTTATGTAAATACCACCATTAATAATTCGTCAATTACCGAGGCTAATTACAATACTCAAACACGGTCATTCATCTTGAGTACCGTTAGCCGAACTAACGTTATTCTTCGCTAAAGCACAACAATCATAGTTCTTTCATATACTTGGTATGTACAAAACATAATTTACATGAATGCATCAATTCTTCAAACTAACTCATAACTCTCAAATTCGACTATCCTCTTAGGATGCCCTTAGCCAAAGTCAATCGTTTATTCATCCCAGTCATCCACTTAGGATGCTATTAGCCGAAGCTAGTCGTTTATTCATCTTGGTCATCTAGTTAGGGTGTCATTAACCGAGGCTACTCATTTATTCATCTTGGTCTTCCACTTTGGACATCATTAGCCGTAGCTAATCATTTGTTCATCCCGGACATCCACTTTGGATGCCCTTAGCTGTAGCTAATCATTTGTTCATCCCGATCATCCATTTAGGATGTTATTAGTTGAAGCTAGTCATTTATTCATCCCAGTCATCCACTTCGGACGCCATTAGCCGAAGTTAATCTATCATGTGTCCCGATCATCCATTCGGATGCCATAAGCCAAAGCTAATCAATCATCTATCCCAGTCATCCATTCGGATGCCATTAGTCGAAGCTAATCAATCATCTCTCTCGGTCATCCATTCAGATGTCATTAGTCAAAGCTAATCAATTATTTGTCTCGGTCATCCATTCGGATGGCATTAGCCAAAGCTAATCATTTGTTCATCCTGGTCATCCGCTTAGGATGTCATTAGCCGAATCTAATCATCAACAAATCAAACGTTCCATAAGCGTTTTATGAAATCACTATTACATGGTAATATACCTTGAATTTCTCATTTTAACGATTCATAACAATTTGATACTCATTAAAACAAAATGGCAGACCTTTCATGGTATTCGTACAGGCATTCTGAAATAGTTTAACAATTCAGTAAACACAATAATAGATCCTTTGTAATACACAAACAAACATTCCATAACAGTTTAACATTCAGTAACACAACAATACATCATTTGTATTACTCATCAAACCATTCATGACACTTAATGTTCAATACAATACAATAATAGATCCCTCATAATACTCATACAACCATTCATATTCATTAACACTTAATGTTCAATCTTTTGTAATACTCATACAACCATTTGTCACAGTTACATTCAATATAATAAAATGGTAGATCCTTCGTAATACTCATACAACCATTTATCACGACTACACTCAATAAAATACAACCGTAGATCCTTAGTAATACTCATACAGCCATTCATTAGCGAAAACTAGTTCGTTGTCAGCCGCACAATTTGGTAATGAAAACTAGTTCGATGCAGGCACCTCAATTTCGGCAATAAATGCTACTTCGTTGCAACCAAAACAATTTCGGCAGCGAATGCTAATTTTGCTGCAGGCAACTCGATTTCTACAGTGAATCACACTTTCGCTGTAGACAACACAACTTTGGCAGCGAACCCAGATTCGTTGCAGACAACACAACTCCGACAACAAATGCTACTTTATTGCAGCCAACATGCTTTCGACAATGAATGCTAATTTTGCTGCAAGCAAGATTTCGGCAGCGAATCACACTTCCGTTGCAAATAACACAACTTCAGCAGCAAATGCTTTTTTGCTGTAGCCCACACACTTTTGGCAGCGAATGCTAATTCGCTGCGGACAACACAATTCAACAGCGAACACCTGATTCACTATGGATAATAGAATTTGGCAGCGAAAACCTGTTTCACTAGGGACAACACAATTCAGAGTGAAAACTTGATTAACTGCGGACAACATAATTCGGTAGCGAACACCTAATTTACTGCTGACAACATAATTCGACAGCAAAAACATGATTCGCTACGGACAATACCAATTCGGCAGCGAACACCTGATTCATTGTGAAATACACAATTTGGCAGCGAACACCTGATTCATTGCGAAATACACAATTTGGCAGCGAACACCTGATTCACTGCGGACAACACAATTCAGCAGCAAAAACCTGATTCGCTATGGACAACATAATTCGACAGCAAACACCTAATTCGCTGCGAAATACACAATTCGGCAACTAACACCTAATTCGCTATGAAATACATAATTCAGCAGTGAACACCTGATTCGCTACGGATAACACAATTCAACAGTGAAAAGCTGATTCGCTGCGGACAACATAATTTGACAGCGAACACCTGATTCGCTGCGCAATATACAATTCGAAAGCGAACACCTGATTCGCTACATACAACACAAATTCAGCAGCGAACATGATGCGAACCCTAGCAGAATTTAATCTAATCCAAGTTTGTTGAGATTTGAATGAGCTTGTCACTATGCAAGACATGCTCTAAGGCAACAAGACTATAAACCAACTCGATCACAACGCCTACACCTTGAGACGAGCAAAGGAAGTATAAATTCACAATAAAGAATGGTTAATTTTTTGAAGAGTTGAAAGTTCAATCAAGAACCAAGATTGAGCAACCAAAAATTGGCTACAATGCTAAAAATTATCATTAAAAGTCTGCCCTAAAATTATTCCTAAAGATTATTTAAACTCCAAGCCAAAACCCTAGTTTCCCTAATGGGTCTCACATAAGCCCAATTTAAATAATAATCAACCCAAGCTAAAACTAGCCCAAACTAATTAAAATAAACAAAATAAACAAGTCTAAGACCTAAATAAAATGTCTCCTCTCAAAATAAATAAAGTTTGATAGCCCAACTAATTAAATAAGACAAGTTCGTTGTTTCCGCATTCTGTCTGATAGCAGGAAAACCCAACTTAAAACGGATGGTTCTCTCTCGTCTTAATAAATTAAAAGTCGTGCCATATACCGTTGGAAAGGTATGGAAGTCTAGTTTCCAGCCCAACAGGAATCACATCAAAATTATATCTGTAGCTTCATTTATGACCCAAAGAGTAATGTAAGGTCAAAATATTCGAATCTAGTGTTCTTCTTTCAATCCTTGCGTAATGGTCTTCGTTCCACCAACAAGCCCCTCTTGAACATGAATCAGATTAATCAAGGCTTGCTTTTTACTATTATAAATCCTCTTAAAGTCCACCTTAGCCCATGTATCTTGAAGAAGTCCATTGAAAGCTTGTTTGAACTTCGTACCTCTAAGCCTAGTAATAGGACCAACTGGAACCTCCAATGGATCCTTTGATGGTTGGATCGAATCATCCCCTCTCTCCTCAAAAGGATTTGACCTCGAATCATCACCTACATCAAACAAAGAAAGATTAGAAACATTAAATTTAGCACTAACACCATACTCACCTGGTAGATCCACTTTGTAGGCATTATCATTAATCCTTTCTATGATCTGATAGGGACCATCTCCTTGAGGCATCAACTTTGATCTTTGTTCAGGAAACCTTTCCTTCCTCATATGCACCCAAACCCAATCACATGGTTCAAATCTCACCAATTTTAATCCCCTATTGGCTTTGTTTGTATATTGTTCATTCTTGTTTTTGATTTGTTGCGGAATCTTTGCATGGAGATCTTTCACCACCTATGCTTTTTAATTACCATCAAGACTAACCCTTTCATCAATACAAAGTCTATGGGTTCCATCTTTCTTTCTTACAAATAGAACTGGCACTCCCCAAGGAGAATTACTGGGCCATATAAACCCTTTGTCTAACAATTCCTATAGTTGAGTCTTTAACTCGTTCAGTTCTACCGGAGCCATCCGGTACGATTGTTGGCTATGGGTGGGACTCCAAAAAAAGTGTCTATAAACACCTCTACCTCTCGCTCTGGGGGTAGTCTCGGTAGTTCTTTGGGAAATATATTTGGGAATTCCTTCACCATAGGAATATCTTTTAGTCGTGGACCTTCATCATCAAAGTTTAAGATGTATGCGAGGTATCCTATACATCCCTTTCTCAACAGTCTTTGGGCTGTTACAACCGATATTAAGGTGAATGGTTTGAGGATTCTCTCTCCCTTAAAAATCATCCTCTCGCCGTCAGGTGTTTAGAATGTAACAGTTTTAGCATAACAATCTATTAGGGCCTTGTATTTACTCAACCAATTCATGCCTAGGATTATGTCAAAATCATGCAACTCTAAAGGAATCAAGTCTACTTTTGTTTAATTCCTAGATAGACTAACCCCCTGATTAGTATTTAAAAGTGCATTTTTATCAAGGTTTTATATCATCATTTTGCACTTGAAGTATCAATAACTTCTTAACTAAAGCATGTTTTATAATAACATATCTAATAATATAAGATACCTTTAATTTATGGTAAATGTTCATCTTAAATGCAGGCCTATCACATAAATAAAAGAATTGATTGATGAGTTGAAGTACTGAAATTGAAAGGACAAAGAGATGGCCAAACTTAGAAAAAAGATGCTGGTGCAGTCCAAACTGGAATACTGTTCGGTAATTGGGTCATATCTGGAGCTGTAGATCTTGGATTTAGGTCCATTTTATATGGATGGAAAGATAAGACATAGGCCTACAACTTTCATGTGAAGCCCAAGATTTAAAAAGGCCGTTTTCAAGTCCAAATTGCAGCAACAACAAAGAAGTCCGAATCTGTCCTGCAGCCCAGACA
>Ga0325402_1004818_pt1 | contig 12521 bp, 7 predicted proteins | sample PopdelMetagenome_22_FD_207212 | JGI IMG/M metagenome (GOLD analysis project Ga0325402, IMG submission 207212) | Populus deltoides microbial communities from Bellville, Georgia, United States - Xylem-PdKOR-R3 | ecosystem: Host-associated > Plants > Phyllosphere > Stem > Wood/Secondary xylem... | reverse complement strand
TAAATAAACGCAAAAAGCAAACCCAAGGCCGTCAAAAAATAGAGATCAAGAAGATAGAAGAGAAGAGCAATCTACAGGTGACGTTCTCAAAGCGTCGTGGGGGTCTAGTCAAGAAAGGAAGCGAGCTCAGCCTTCTCTGCGGGGCACAAGTGGCCATCCTTGCCTTCTCTCCAGGGAAAAAGGTCTTTGCGTTTGGTCACCCCGATGTCGACATGGTACTTGATCGTTATCTCAGTGACAGTTCTACTGCTAGGGAACTAGGGGCCGTGAGTAATAATGACCCTCAAGTTCAACAATGGAACAAAGAGTACGAGGAGGCATTGAAAGAGTTGGGGGAGGAGAAGAAGCAGGTGGCAATGGCTGAACAGTGGAATAAGGTGTGTGAAAACGATGTTAATGCAAGGTTCTGGTGGGATGAACCTATTGATGATATGGAATTGGAGGAGCTTGAGGAGTATGTGAGGGCCATGGAAGAGTTAAAGAAGAATGTGGCTGCCAGGGCAAATGAGTTAACCATGGCCAACGATCATTTTGGTAATCAAAATATGAGTCATCATCTTGATCTTGGAGTTCATGGTTTTAGTCTTGAAAATGTTCTATTTTAAAGAATTTGAAGCAACAAAAGATATGGTAGGTATGTCTAGAGTCTGGATCATCTTGAATGTCCTCTGTCTTGATATAATATTACTGATGGTAAAAATGATTTGCGAGCAGATTATGGTCGCTGATCCGGTTGATTTCTTACAATTGAATCCAAATTTAGCAGCTTGAACTCTTGTTTTATTTAATCTAGTTTTTATTTTTATTTTTTTTATTTGAGACCATAGCATTATGTCGTATGAAATATGTGCTTAATTAATTAGTGAGAGTTCGATACTCTCTTGGGGAAAGGTTTTATACCGGATTGAACTTTAAATCAGATTTTATAAAAATATTGTGGAGTGACAGTAGTAAAATGTTGTTAAGTGATCTTAATGGTGGAGGTTGAAATGAGGTCGTGGGCATAGACTAATAAAGAGGGTTGACAGGGGTGGCCCTACACCCTGGTGGGTTTTTAATGGAGGTGGAGAAGAGCCTCAGATGCCTCTCACCATGAATGACTTCAAGCCTTGTTTATTAATATCACAAAGCACAACGACTGTATCTCCAATTGAGTAGCCCCTAGTCATAAAACAGTTGCATTGGGATAAAGTTAGAGCAAGCTCTGATCATGGAAATGGAAAATCCTGTAAAAATTGTCCTTAGATTCTGATAACATCTTATGCATCTTAATCCATAAAAGGTTTTGAAAAATATGTACTTTTGTTATCGCAAATACAGTTCAGCTATAGGAATACGAAAATTTATCTCTACATCTTGCTTAAATTTCCAGTCAACTGTGAAACAAAAACAATACCTCATGGGAGCATGAATTCTCTATTTTCTGCTGTTAACTAACAGAAACATACTTCTGTGCCAGTCATGTCAAACCCAATTGGCGGACTAGCAGTGTCTCCATGTTACCACTTTCCATCACTAGCAAGGATCTAATTCAGTGATCCAGACCTCATTTATAGATTGTTGTAATGACTCTGGCAATTGAGATGAACCGGAATCTTCTGATCCTGAATTCTCCATGGACACAAAAGCTGTGTGACGGTGCTGGAGAGGTTATAGTTTAACCACTGAGCATCATGACAATCTGTGACATTGTAGGTCCGTCAGCAACAGCTTCTTGAACACAGAATAACCTTATATGGATGCACTTCAGAACTTCACTTTCTGGCCATTGGTACCTAATGTAGGATCCACCAACTCTAAAGCTGTTCCACAAATTTAAGCACTCAAGCGAGGGCCAATAGGGGCAGCTCGATACGTTTTACAAATAGAGAACAATTCACCTCATACATGCAAATTTGAAAGCAGTTATCTGAAATTATATCACTGTTCCTATTTGCTCTGCCATTAATGCTAAACTTTGATGTCGATGTCTCCAAAAGTAATGGCAATGCAGTTGCTTCAGTAGACAGGACCAATAAAAAAGAAATGGTAGGAAAAAGATCGACACTGAATAGGACTTTGTCCAGGCTCCCATTGAGCGGATACTCATAGACAAGTAGCTTCTCTCCTTCTAAGCAGAAACCCAACAACCCTACTGGTTTCGATGCAGCAGTTTGGCAACCAACATTACTTATGTATTTTGAGCTCTTCTAACCCTGTCCTGAGCTTCTTGAAAGCCTTTTTACAGACATTGTAATAGGTAGATAAATGTTTTGCACGCATCAAATGTACAGAAGAAGGGATACCTTGTCAACTGAACCGATCGAAGCCACATTGTCCAAGCTTATATTCATCACATAAATTTCCAGTTGCTTTTCTAAGTGTATTAAGTCCAATTGAAAGTGAATCCATGGTAGAATAACCTTCTTTACTAACACCATCTGACAAAAAACTAGAAGAAAAAAAGAACTAATTATTCAGGCTGCATAACATCTTCAATTTCCTATTCAAGGCAATACAATTGAAATACTAGTAATATCAAGCTAACAGGTATGTTAATCTTCTGTCATGTCTTCATTAGTTTTTGGCACAATGCCTATACCTAGCACTTTGTTATCACTTCAATGCATGTAAAAGATATAGAAACTCACACCTAAGTGATTTTCTGCTGTCATGTCTAGAATTATTGATATTACAATTACATATGCATCAAACTCACACCTAAGGAGGTTCTGATTCAATCATCTATTACAATTGGATAACGTGAAAAGCCTAACATATACATCTTTCAACTAAATGTATGGGTACAAGCCCATGAATAGACTAGGTCATGCACCAATAGCTCTCCAATATAGCTCTCCTCTTGAGCTATAAAAATGAGGGATAAAAACCAAAAAAATTATCATTTTTTTTAGCTTTTTTTTTTTTTTTTGAGATGCCCTAATAGAGGTACAGTAGACTGTTAGAGCTTCTCCAATAAAAAAGTTGAAAGAAAAGCCAATTTCCAATTTTGGTTGTATCAATTGATTTGATTTGATAAATTTTATTTATCAATTTGATTTGATAAATTTCAATCAAAATGATTTTTAAATTTTTAATTTTGATAATTATATTTTATTTTCATAATAAAATATATTTGTTATGAAAATTTAATATGATGAAACCAAGTTTTAGTTAAAAAATATATTAGCAGTATAAAATCCTTTCAGCTAAATTTTTAAGACATGTCCACTACTTATTTCTAAATGTAAGTAAATTAAATTTATCTCGAGAGGGTATATGTAGAAATAAAAGAAATTACCAATTAAATTTTATCATGTGTCATTTTCATTTTATTTTTAAATAAAAAAATTAAATTAAATTAAAATAAATAACATGGAAAATGAATGGCCCTTTATATTTTTATTTTTATTTTTTTTCAATAGAAGGTGATATATGAAAATAGATATTTAAGATTTCTTGTCATAAATATAAGATTTCATAAAATAAATATCAATCAATAAAATAATATCATGTGAGATTGAAAAAAGAGTCTAATAGCAGGGTCTCACATTAAAAAAAATCTAGAAAATATAAAATTTTCTATAAGATAAGCTCTTTAAATAAATAAATAAATCTCTCAAAAATTCCAAGTCCTTTTTATTTAGGCTTGAAATCTATGAAGAACATGATGCTTATGAAGGAGTACGTAAACGGAGATTTCTTGTTACAGAATCCACGCTAACACAGCCCATCACATGGTTGGCCAAGTGTGGAGTTTGTAAGTAAAAGCAGAGGAGTTGTAGAGTAGAAACTCATCTGGGGTCGAAAGGATCAGAAAGTTCTAAATAATTTTTTCGCAATCTGTGAGTTACTGTATGGAGTTGGTCCTTTTCATGAGAAATTGCAAATTGGTTTTATGAAATTAAGTGTTGTCAGGACGTATCCAGGTTCTCCGAAACAGCTGCGGACATAATATGGAAGTAAAAGCTCTATACAGATGGTAAAAGAAAAAAAAGCTGTGAAGTACAAAGTATCAATCTGGATCTTAATTCTGCAGATCAAATGTGAATTATCACTTGCAGACATTTTTTTAATCCGTTTTCTTTGGTCATTTCAGTGCTAAATTTACTTGCATTACAATCAAAAGAACATCTCGAGGCACTAAAGAGTAATCTGTATTCTCTATTTTTGAATCACAAGTTTGTGCATAAGCTACAATATTGAAAATAGCAAGTATGTGTACAGGGTGAAGGCATTGTTGAAGCTTCCTTGATATATTCTCATGGAGTTCTTTCTAAGCATCAGCATGTTATACTTCTTTGCTTGCATCAGCTTGAAAAGCCGAATATGTGCGTTTTCCTTGCTTTCTAATCATACTAAGTCTCTGATCAGAAGCAATTAGGAAAAGTCAAAACTGTACTTAGGCTTCACCTCAGGCAGAGATCCTGCCATGAAAAATTTGCAGACTGTGCTTCGACCTGGTCTATTAAGTTTCTGCTGCTATCTCAAGGCGAAGTGGAGGAGAAAACAATATAGATTAACAAGTCTACAATCTTTTCCAACCAATATGACAAGCATCTATGCTCCCTATTTTGGATCCTGAAGTCAAGAAGCTACCTGAACTGATACACATACTCCAATGAATTATAATTATTAATGCATATATACCCGTTCTTCCTCTTTGCATTCTCTAATTGCAATTTCCATCACTTTGCCAGAAGAAGGAGGCAATACATCACAGCATTGCCGCCTTGGAGCCCGAAGCTGAACAAAAGATGAAACAGCACAACTATTATTTGTGATTCACAAAAATGCAACTGAATGAGAAATGAAATAAAGCAAGTATTATTTGCCAGAAACTTGTAATATGAATTGAATTCTGATATGCCATGAAGCTGTTAAGCAAAATACCTGTTTATCACTGAGATCAAGCTTCTGCGAATATACTTTGATCTCTTCTAGTTTCCTTGGTGAAGCCATGTCGTTAGAACAATTTGCAAAACTTTTCTTATAAAGGCTCGTAATTCGGTCCCTGCCAGAAGACACGTGATCCAGAAAGAAGATTGTCGGTCTTCGGCATAGGTCAGGATGAGGTTCTCTTGTGTTAAAAGTATACACCCCAGCCAAACCATCTCCCCTTTTCCACTGCCTGAATGTTTGCTGCACGGGGAGAACGTCAGGCAAAAATACGTGATTGCCATATACCTCAACAGCATAGCCCCATGACACAGAAATAGTCCACCCAAACCAACGATCATAGCAAACTGTTTTCTGCAAAATCCTCTGGGAATCAATATTTACTGCTTTAAAGAAATGCTCTATTGAATTCATAGTTGTCATGTTAGGGAAGATGGGGTCTAGGTGATCCAAATGATGAAGGGATACCAATGGCGCCAGAGGATGTGAAGTCAACAAGCCAAACGGATCTCCTCGAATATCAACCTGGAAATTTGGCATATACCATTAGAATATTTCAGAATAGACATTTTGTGTGTGTGTGTGAAGTCATAACTTAACCAAAAGACACCTGATGGAAACCAGGCTCATGAGTCAATCCCACGCCAAGCTCTGCTAAGCAAGAATAGATCCTGGAATCACTTCCATATAGATGTGGATATCGTTCTATACAAGCATCGAAAACCTTTGCCAAAACTTTTGCAAGTGGATAGCTTATGGCGAATCCTCCACCACCAAAGGCCATCTCAAAGCCAAATTCTCTATTCTGCTCATAAATCTCAGAATTAGATCCTATGTAGTACCAAAGCTCATGATCATACTTAGAAAGAGTCTTCACCAAATTCTCAGGAAGGAAAACTGTGTCATCATCCCCAAAAACAAACCACCGCACGTCAGAGTGATTAAGTGCCACGGTCTCAAAAACTACACGCGCCACACGAATTGCTGACCGGCGACCATTTCGATAAGTATAACGAAACCGAGAGGTGTCCTCCGAGATGCATGCAGGAGGGAGTGAACCACTGTCATTGTAGGAATTTGCTTCCTCAACCATGCTCTCCAGGAACACACATCCTCGCATATGGTCTGGCTTCCACCACAGCTTAACATATTCCTTTCTATTCGGCCACGAGATTTTGCTTGAAGCAATCCCAAACACAATATGATTAAGAGTTGTTGGAGCACGCACGTTTCCTGAAGATGAATTTATATGTGCAAGCCTGGAAGTGCCTACCAGGAAGAGTGACACGAGAAGACAGATGATGCAAGCAGAAAATGAGACCATAACTAAGTGGATAAACCGAGAAGGAAAATGGGGCTTTTCCGGCAATAGCTGCCGGAGTTTCATCTCGAGGAGGGGTGAGGGGGGAATGAATTAGAAGGGATTCTTGATTCAGCTTCTTGAAAGCCTGTTCTAAGAGAAGACAGTCAAGTATTTGAACTGTATAAATACCTACAATTCCGTGATTGAAGCAAAGGTAGAAGCAAGTTGTCTACTTATGACATTTCAAGTTCGTTATTTCCCCATAGATGGCGAAATAAAGAAAGGGTTAGGTGTGAGGAAGCAAAGAAAGTATTCTTGTTTTTCTAATGGCGGGCTCCATGGATTGAAGCCAAACACATTATAGCATTGAAATTTGACTTCGTATATTGAAAGCAACTTCATCTTAAAGTGTCAAACTGTGACTTCTAAGGGTAACTATTGGCCAGATGTTTAGGGTTTAACATGGGGCAGGCAAGGTATTCAAACCATAAATATTGAAAAGATGAGTCAAAATCAAGTAACTCCATGTGTCCGTATGTTCATGATACAGGCGGAGTGATTGATAAGGAATTTGTAACAAATTAAAACCCTTAAACATATACATCAAATATTCTTAAAATATTTAATTTTATTCTTTTTATATCTTTTTCTTTATTAAAAGATTATTACAACTTTTTACATATAAAAAAAAAACTCTAATAATACCAAATGAAAAAAAAAATAATTCAGTGAAAAAATAACACATTCAAATAGGAGAAAAACTAGAAAACATCATAACATAAAATAGAAATAAATAAAATTAACTAAGAAAAATATCTATTTTGCTAAAATAGTTCTTGTATTAATCTTTTTGGGTTGGATTGAAAGGAACTCCTCCTCGAGTTTAGTTTTTAGTTAGAAATTATCTTTCATCAAGAATATTTTTTTTGTATGTGAGTCACCCATCGTGGTCCCTAACACCCTTGTGTCGATCATTTCATTATAGATCCCTAACACAATATTTTTATGCAGGCAACTTCATTGTAAATCCCTAACACAATATATTTGTGTGAGCCACCTAATCATGAATCCCATCACCAGAATTTTAAATGACAATAACTGATATAAACGGAAACAACATACTAGTTCTTGGACATTTTTTTCTCGAAAGGAAACCTCCTCATCCCTTTCTATATAAGCACTTTTTTTCTCGAAAGGAAACCTTCTCATCCCTTTCTATATAAGCACGTCCTATTTTGCAATCTCTTCTAGCCATAATTGTTCTACAACACACAGCAACAAAACAAAATAACCATCGATGATCGTTGTACTCTGATACTAATTAATGCAAACGGAGCAAAGGATAAGAGATTTGTTACAAGTTAAAACCATCAAAAACCGATAACACTATAAATATGAGAAAACTCTCAAAATACTCAATTTTATGCATTTATATTTTTCCTTATTAAAAAGCTATCACAACTCTTTACATAAAAAAAAAAAAAGCTAAAGAATCATAATAACACCAAATAGAAAAAAAAAATATCCCCTTCAAATAGAAGAAAAAAAAACATTATAATTAAGAATAAAATAAAAAAATAAATAACTATTCTCATAAGATTAAACCACCCCATGATTTTCTTATCTCGCAAAAGCAACCACTACATGGGCTAATACTATTTCATAACAGATATGCATCATAAAGAGAGTTCAGGTAACCTAATATTTAAGAAAATGAAATCTATTAAAACAGTGCTCATCAATGACAACGTTAACAATGCTTGCTCTGTAATTAATTATTGTTTGTCGTGTCATGACATGTGCAATCCAATACTTAATAAACCTTGTAGCTTGTTCTGGACACATGCATTTTGGATCAACAAGAAAAGTGTTCAAGGTTCACATCAAAGCAAAATCAGAACCTTAAAATAGTCATGAAAATGACGTTCAAGAACCTTGAAAAGGTGCAGCCATCTACAGATCTTTTCGAGAACCGTTAACCCACCAGGCAAGTTCACATTTTTCCAGGTCCCATCTACAGTTTCAAAAGCAATTGATAAATTGGCCACACATCAAGGAGGACCTTTGTCTTTTGAAGCTCACAAATAGTTGCCTGCCCTCCCAAGTGGGAAAACTCGATGGCTGAAACCAGTTGTCCACATCGAGATCTGAAAACCACACTTACCCTTCGTGCTCAAGAAACCATAACATGGGCTTCAACAGACATTAAAGGTGGAAACAAAGAATCGATTTCCAGAGTCGATAACGTTACTTGGATAATGTGACATTGTTGACAAAATTTGATTTCATAAGCTTTACAAACTCACCAAAATTCTGAAAGTTACATTTTCACTGAAAGAATACATTGGTGCCGTGTAAATTGATAGCAAGACTTTGACTCTCCTCTGTGGTCACGTCTCTTCTCTTGGTCGTTGCTTGCACATCCTGGCATCAAATCTAAGGCTGGAAACTTTAGCTGGCAGTAAATGTTTGCGTAGTCATACTATGCCAGCATGAAGCATTGTATTTAACGCATGTAAGTTCCAACCTGAGAAGAAGGGAAAGCAGGAGGGTTATTGTATATCTCAGAGAGAATCTAGCTCGATATTTATTGCATGGAGAACCTTTGAAAATTATGTCACTCTTCTTCATGCACTCCTACAATATTGTCAATGATGAGTAACTACAATAAAATCCCAGATTACATCAAGTTCCTCTGTAATATGATCTTGCAGTTAAGCCTTCAACTGATATAAAGGCATACTCCTGCAGCTATTCACAAGGCTAGATGGAATAGTAAAGGGGTTGGACGAAAACTAGTATGTTGATGCGCAGAATATAATAATCACCCAAAATCCAGTTCAAGGAATTAGTGAACATAAAACGGCCAGGATGGACAATCAGAACAATGTCTCAACAAAAAGGAAAGTGATCAACAACATGTGTAGAATAGTATTCAAGAACATGCTTCGGTGAAAACAAATTACCAGATGAGAGCAAAAACTGAATCAAACTCCAATTGCTTTGCATCTAATTGCACTTCTAGACAGCTGGCATTCTCTAATATGTTAGGAATGCATGGCAATTAGTTCATCAGCACCGCATTTCCTAATGCTAATGAACATTGACCCATTAAATAAGGGAGAAAGTTCACAGCATTGTCGACGAGGAGCCTTCATCTGGAAGAATGCATAAAGAGAAATCATAAGAAAATATCAGCTTTTGCATGACTCGGATACAAAACAAAACATGACATATTCAACATTAGCTTGTATGACTAAATAATAAAACAAAACATGACATATTGGCTAACTTTTGTCTTCAAACCAGGGATACAACATGAGCCTTTAGTAGTACCTGTTCAATATCTGGTTCTAGTTTCTGGGACAGTACTCTAACAAGTTCCAGATTCTTCATGGCATAACCTCTGTTACAATCAGCAACATCATGTCTGATGTAATTGCTCCAAATGCCATTTTTACCACCAGAGGTAACACTTTCCATGAAAAAGACAAGAGGTCTTTTACAGGGATCTCTGGGATATTCTCTTATATTAAACATAAAACGAGTGAATTCAGCACTTCCTCCTCTCCTCCATGGCATAAATGTTCTCTGTGGTGTAAGAAGATCTGGAAGAAACTCATTGCCTTCAAACACCTGAACAGAATATCCCCATGCAACTGAAACAGTCAATGAATATACAGGGTCATAGCAAACTGTTTGCTGCAAAATCCTAGCAGGGTCGACATTCACACCATTAAAAAGATGTTCTAAAGCTTGAGTCTTGCTCATTTTTGGAAAGATAGGGTTCACAGCATCCAAATGATGAAGAGACACCAAAGGAGACAATGGATGTGCAGACAACATTCCAAACAAATCCCCTCGCATATCAACCTAGAAAAAATCAAATTAAATCAGAAAACTGCCTCTCAAGTTTCAATTCCATCACCAAATTCAAAAGAAAACTCTAATTCACAAGAACAAACACAGTCACTTGGATATCCAATGAACAAAGACAAGAATGTTAAATTTCCTTTGGAAAAGACATTTTGTAAAGCCTCCAGTCACAACCGGAGAAAACTAAGCTAATCAAGCCTATCAATAGAACGTCATAATTTCACTAAACCAAGGCGCCCCATACATGCTAACAACCAGTACATCGACGCAAAGAAAGGAATCCTAACATCAAATAAATAAAGAGAAACAAAGCAACATTACATAACCAATTTCATTAGAGAAGATTAAAAAATCTAAAAGTCAACTCAGTGCAGCTCAACTACCATAATCGCAGTCTCTATACTCCACAACATGCCTTGTTACACAAAAATAAAATTTGTTCTCACAAATATAAGAGGTCAGATGACCCTCATACAAGGCATTTATCATCATCCACTCATTAACATCTAAAATTCTTCACTCTCACAATTTCACACTTATAATCTAATTACATCCCCAACATTCCATAAAGAAATTAACTTCAAAAACAAGATTCATCACATGCTTGTGGTCGATGCACAAGTTCAGTATTTTAAATCAATAAAAAATGGTGTATCACCAACAAAGTACATAATCAAAACTAACCTGATGAAACCCAGGCTCATGACTCAAACCAACACCTAACTCTGCCAAACAGGAGAAAATCCTTGCATCACTCCCGTACAAATGAGCATAACGCACCAAACATGAGTCTAAAACCCTAGCTAAAACCTTAGCTAACGAATAACTTATTGCAAACCCACCTCCACCAAACCCCATTTCGAATGAATTCTTCACATTCTGACTATAACTCTCTGAATTACTCCCCACGTAAAACCATCCATTATGATCATATTTCGACAAAACGGTAACCAAGTTCTCCACAAAAAAAACAGTATCATCATCACCAAACACGAACCAATCAACATCCGGTTCATTAAGCTCCACAACTTCCTTTACTACACGCGCCACTCTAATGGCGGATTTAAGGCCGCCTTTGAAGGTATAAGGGAAGGAAGATGTGTCTTTGGAGATTATTACAGGAGGGAGCGTGGGATCTATTACGGAGCGATTGTTATTTCCAGTGGGGTCGACAACTTCCCGATCAAGGAAAGCGAAAGCACGCGTGGTGGTGGGGTTGTACCATAGGCGGATGTAGGGTTGGCGGTGAATGAAAGAAGTAGAAGAAGATGCTATGGAGAAGACAATATGGCGGCGAGTGGTGAGATAGGTCGTAGATGGGGTGGTGCGTGGAGTTAAGGAAAGTTGAGGTCGCGGTGAGGAGAAGAGGAGGTAGATTATTATTAGGAAGGATAAGATTATTAAGAGATCTTTCAGACGTGATGGGGTTAGTGTTAGAGTTTTCTTAGAGGTGGTGGCGGTGGTTGGCGGTGGTTGCATGTTTCTAGAGAGAGGATGAGAGGCGGTGGTTCCGGTGGTTGAGGTGGTGGTGTAGTGTTTTCTTTTTCTATTTTCGTACATTATTTTTGTTTTCCTTTTTTTTTCGGTTTCTTTTAGGCTTTGTTAAGTATTTTCTTTTTTTTCCTTTTTTTTCCTTGCTAAAAGGACTAAAAGGGGCTTTCATGTACTTGAAATTTCGTGATTTTTATTGGGATTTCGTAACAAGGGTACCATTAAGACTTGAAGACAAATTATTTTAATTTCTTTGATTAGTTTAAGGAAGTGAAAACAGAAGTACAGAACAGGTGACGCGCGTATCTGGAAGATCTGTTTACTTCTGTTCGCTAACTGGTATTGCTGACCAGAGTCAAAGGGCTTTGTATTGGGCTTTATTCATATTGGACTTTATTACAAAAGCCCGTATCTAGGCCTGTGAAGATGGTTTTTAGGTTTGTTTTCTAAAAAATAAAATTTTAATTTAATCCAACTATCAAAAATCCAAATTAATATTTCATGAGATAATAAATATATAAAAAAACTCATATATCCGGATCTCAATGATTCAACAATTCAAATCCAAATAGAAATATAGGATTTGATTTTTTAATTCTATTTTAGAAAAAAAAAGGAGCAAATTATTCAATTTAAATTTTATCTGAATAAATCAAGTACTCGAGTATTATATACATAAATTATTTTTATATAATATATATTTTTTTAATAAAAATATTTTTTTTACTAGAAATGAATTTGAATTTTTATTATCAATTGATATTATTTTACTGAGTTGAAAATTCAATTAATGTCATTAATCAATTTTAAATCAAATATAATTGTCCTTATAATTGTAAATTTATTGATATAATTATCTTCAAACACTTATGCAAATAGAAATTTATTTTGAGATGGTTAGTTAGAAAAAAATTTTAAATAAGTTTTATAATTAAGTATGTATCTGGTAATGTAATATAAAGTGTTCTTTAAA
>Ga0325402_1004817_pt1 | contig 12522 bp, 4 predicted proteins | sample PopdelMetagenome_22_FD_207212 | JGI IMG/M metagenome (GOLD analysis project Ga0325402, IMG submission 207212) | Populus deltoides microbial communities from Bellville, Georgia, United States - Xylem-PdKOR-R3 | ecosystem: Host-associated > Plants > Phyllosphere > Stem > Wood/Secondary xylem... | reverse complement strand
CAGTGAAACAGTAAATAAGATTTTCAGATTTTAATCTGAACAGTGGCTGTTTTCTATTGTTTTATTAGCAAGAAATCTGACAAAAGTGTTTCTTGTAGTTGCTGGAGTTTGAGGTGTTTGAAGTGTGCTTGAATAAACAAGAGAATAGAAGAGAAAATAATATTGATACTGCACTCTTTTATTAAGAATGAATTAAAACAGAATTGCTTAATTGTTGATAGCAATCTCGTACATATTTATAGAAGCAAATTACAACTGAAAAGCTAAAATAAAGTCATGATCTGTTAACAAACTAACAGATTAACAAATTTCTAATGACTAGGACAAGTTATTATTATTGCAGGAAAATATAAACTAAAAACAGGATTTTTGACCACAGCATCTTGAAGCAAACTTCAACACTCCTCCTTGATTTAAGAAGTGCAAACTCCTAACATTTTTCTTAGATACTCAAACCTACTTATTGGAAGTGGTTTGGTAAATAAGTCAGCAAGTTGATCTTTAGACTTGCAATAAATTAACTTAATATCACAATTTTTCTGTACCTCTCGTAAAAAATAAAGCTTGATGTTGAAGTGCTTAGTCTTCTTATGAAATACTGGATTATGAGAGATTGCAATAGCAGCTTGATTGTCTACTGAAATCTTTGTTGGTTCTCTTTCCTCCATTGACAAATCACTTAAGATTTTTTGAAGTCATATAACCTGGTTTACTGCTGTTGTGGCTGCAATAAATTCTGCTTCAGCCGTGGATTGTGCTACAATCTCCAGCTTCTTTGAACACCAAGAGAAGACTCCAGAACCAAGATTAAAACAATATCCTGAAGTGCTTCTCATATCATCAAGGGAACCAGCCTAATCACTATCTGAAAATCCATACAACTTGAAGCTTTGACACTTCTCAAAATTTGACCCCGTAGATAACAGTCCCTTTAACATACCTCAATATTCTCTTTGCTGCTCTTCAATGTAATTCGCTAGCACCATGCATAAAATGAGATAAGAGACTTACAGCAAATAGAATATCAGGCACTGTTGTTGTAAGATACATTAAGCATCCAATCATGCTTCTAAAGTATCCTTCATCAACTTTATCTGCCCCATCATTCTTGTTTAGCTTTTCCTTTTGGTTCATTGGTGTGCTGGTTGCTTTGCACTCTTCCATCTGAAATTTCTTCAATATTTCCTTTGCATATTTCTTCTGGCAGATGAAGACTTCATTTTGACTTTGCTTGACCTCTATTCCAAGAAAATAAGTCATAAGACCAAGATCGGTCATTTCAAACACATTCATCATTTCTTGTTTGAATTCTTCAACCAGCAATTCATTACTTCCTGTCACCAAAATATCATCAACATAAAGGGACACTATAAGAACATCATTGTCCTTCAGTTTGACATACAGAGTGGCCTCAGATAAGCTTTTTACAAAGCCTAAATTTAGCAAATGCTCATCAATCCGGCTGTACCAAGCTCTAGGAGCTTGCTTCAGCCCATAGAGAGCCTTTTGCAAAAGGTAGACCTTATCCTTTGCTCCTTGAATCACAAATCCATCAGGCTGCTCCACATATATTTCTTCTTGTAAAACTTCATTTAAGAAGGCTGATTTTACATCTAACTGAAACACTTTCCAACCCTTCTGTGCTGAGATTGCTAGCAGCAATCTGATTGTGTCCAGTCTAGCAACGAGTGTAAACGTGTCAGAATAATCAACACCAAAAATCTGAGCATACCCTTTAACAACAAGCCTGGCCTTGTGTTTGTTGATGGAGTTATCTGCATTCAGCTTCGTTCGATATATCCACTTCACTCTTATAACTTTTCTGCCTTCAGATCTGTCAACTAATGTCCAGGTATTGTTTTTCTGAATAATTGACAGCTCCTCCTCCATGGCCTTCTTCCATTTGTTGTCTTTAAGTGCCTCTTCATATCTAGCAGGTTCATAAAATGCAATGTTGCATCTTTGATAGATGTCTAACAGCAGTTTTGTGCCTCTAACTGAAGGATCATCTTCTAGATCATTTTGCCACTGAGGAGCTATTTGATCTTCAAAAGGAGTGCTCTGTTGAAGGTTCTTCTAGTCCCATTGCTCATCTTCATTGAAGTGTACATCCCTTGTAATTGATATCTTCTTTGTTTGTGGATGATACACTTTGTATGCTTTGGAGACTAAGCTGTATCCCACAAATATGCCTGGAAGTGCCTTTTTATCAAGCTTGTCATGCTTGACCTGAGGAATGTGGACAAAACACACACTGCCAAATACTTTAAAAAAGTTCAGTGAAGGTTTATATCCATACCAGACTTTGAATGGTGTTCTTTCATTCAAAAACTTGGCTGGAAGTCGATTTTAAAGAAAGACTGCTGTATTTGCTACCTCTGCCCAGAATTCTTTAGGCAACTCCTTGTCATGTAACATACACCTAGCCATCTCCATTACATATCTATTTCTCCTTTCACTAACCCCATTTTGCTCTGGAGTGTAAGGAGTAGTGAGCTGATGTTCAATTCCAGCTTCTTCACAGAATAGATTAAATGTTGCTGAAGTATACTCCTTCCCATTATCTGATCCTGTGCTTTGAATCTTGCAACCACTCTGATTTTCCACCATCTTCTTGAATTTCCAGAAGATTCCAGCAACCTCTGACTTGAACTTCAAGAAAAAAATCCAGCACATCCTAGAAAAATCGTCAATGAACACAAAGTAATAGAGACTACCTTTCAGTGATGGTGTTCTTTGATCCTGCTACATCTGTGTGAATGAGTTGCAGCTTTTGAGATGCCTTCCAGGAAGATTTAGGAAAAGGCAGCCTTCTTTGTTTGCCAAATTAACAAGCATGACAATTCAGCATTTGATCAGCAAGAGCAGGCAATCCTCTTATCACTTCATTCTTCTTCATTATCAGCATTCGCTGGAGATGACAATGCCCAAGTCTCTTGTGCCAAGTTTCAGTGATGCTTGTATTTGTGGAATAGGCTGTATCCTCCTCCGCAGTTGGAAAAAATGAAAAGCTTTTCCCTTTCATTTTGACTTGTAAAATTTTCTGGCCAGCAGCATCATATATAAGGCAGCAATGATCTTCAAATGTAACTTTGAATCCCTTTTCTATGAGCTGACCCACACTCAGCAAATTTTGATCAATCTCAGGTACGTAAAGAACATCTGAAATAGATTTTGTACCTGAGTTTGTTGTAATTGAAATGGTTCCTTTTCCCTTTGCTGAAATATAGTCACCATTTTCTATTCGAACCTTTATGATTTTAGTGGACTGCAAGTCTTTGAAAAGGGTTCTGTCATATGTCATGTGGTTTGTACAACCACTGTCGATCAGCCAACATTCTGAGGAGCTCTTAGTTGAAAAACAGGTTGCTATTAAAATCTGATCTTCATCATCTTTCTTAGCAATTTGAGCATCTGCTTCCCTCATCTGAAATTTGTTCTTGCATATAACAGCCTCATGTCCAAGCTGATTGCACTTGTTACGTTTTGCATCAGGCCTTTTCCAGCATTTGAATGGTGGATGACCTGTTCTACCACAATACTTACAAGGTGGATAGCCTCTATTTGAGTTTCTTCCTTTGCCTTGATTTCTGGTGCTGGCAGTGGCTTCATTGATTGAACCCTGAAATTTCTTGATGAATTTCCTTTTATCCTTGTCGTGGTCCTGATGCTTGGCTGATAAAACTCCTTCAACAATCTGATCTTGCCTCATAAGCCTCCGTTGCTCTTGAGCTTGTAAGGCATTCAATAATTCTGCCAAGGTGATCTTGCACAGATCCTTGGTATTCTCCAAGGTGGTTATAGATGCTTCATATTTCTCAGGTACAGTTACTAGGATTTTCTCTACAATTCTGGAGTCAGAGAAACTTGTACCTGGCAGCCTTACCTTGTTGACGATTCCAAGCAATTTATCTGAGTACTCTTTTATGGACTCAGAATCCTTCATCCTCTGCAGTTCAAATTCTCTTATCAAGTTGAGACTTTGCATGCCACGAATTCTTTCATCTCCTGTGTATTCCCTCTTCAAGTAATCCCAAACATCCTTTGCTGACTGAAGTGACATAATTCTGGTGAAAATGGTTGTGGAAACAGCAGCAAATAGACATGCTTTTGCTTTTGATTTCCTTGTTTTTCTCTCTTTGTGATTTTTGATCTGAGCCACTGTTGGATTATTAGGTAGAGGATGCACTTCATAATCTTCCTCAACAGCTTCCCATAGATCCATAACATCCAGATAGGTCTCCATCTTCACTGCCCACAGTTGATAGTTTTCTCCATCAAAGATAGGAGAAGACATGTGAGAAAAACTTGTTTCAACCTCCATTACAGATCCCTTCAAGAAGATAGCTCTGATACCAAATGAAAGTGTTTGAATTAAAAACAGTGAAACAGTAAATAAGATTTTCAGATTTTAATCTGAACAGTAGCTGTTTTCTACTGTTTTATTAGCAAGAAATCTGACAAAAGTGTTTCTTGTAGTTGCTGGGGTTTGAGGTGTTTGAAGTGTGTTTGAATAAACAAGAGAATAGAAGAGAAAACAATATTGATACTGCACTCTTTTATTAAGAATGAATTAAAACAGAATTGCTTAATTGTTGACAGCAATCTCGTACATATTATAGAAGCAAATTACAACTGAAAAAGCTAAAATAAAGTCATGATCTGTTAACAAACTAACAGATTAACAAATTTCTAATGACTAGGACAAGCTATTATTATTGCAGGAAAATATAAACTAAAAACAGGATCTTTGACCGCAGCATCTTGAAGCAAACTTCAACAAAAAGAAACAATAAGCTAAGGGATCAGAATTGTCCTTTTGGAAGATGAGTACCCACTTGAAGGATTATGGAAGAGAATGACGATGCAAGCTATAAGAAATAACATAAAATGTTTACAAAATAGTTGTTGTTTATCTATATTATTGTGAATTTTTTTTATATTGTTATACTTTTTATTTATTTTTCTTTATTAATTTAGAATTCATGAAATAAGAATTTCCGCAAACAAGTAAGGATTTTGCAAACAACTGTGAAATTATAAATAAAAATTAAATATTTGAACGTTATAATAAGTAGCAAATCAAAAGCACCTTGTTGCTAACCATTGTAATATGTGATTATTGGGTTTTCTAAATATCATACATACAGCAAAAAAATAAAATAAAATTATTTGAAAGTTTTTAGGATTTTATTAGATAGATTTGATCTTTTTTTGCTTTGAATAATTCTTTAAAGGTTAGGTTGTCACAAATTACAAGTCGTTTAATTATCTGACCTCCAACGGTAATTCACACGAATTACCATTGATAAATCTTCTAAATTCATATTAAGAAGAGAGATTGTTAATCCAATGATCCTTGATCATTTGAATAAGATTTGAAACTATTTTCAAATCTCATTCTACCTTGACCAATGATTTCTCATTCAAAACTATTTGAAAACATATATAATTTTTTTTCTAATTCACTTAGGGTAATGAATCCTCACTTGATTACTTAAGTACCTTCATATAGTTCATGTTATAACCCAATATTTTTTCATTCATTACCTCAATTAAGATAACATCTAACAAGATTAAAGCATAACATTCTTTATAAAAGAAAACTTAGTGATCTCAATTCTAAGGATTACTTACACAACCATCATGTGAGTCTTTCCATAGGTATATGTGATCTCTCAATATGAAATTTTCATATGAGTCAGTTCAATGTACATGTTTTATAACAAGTACATACACATTAGTTCTATGTATCTCTTATACCTCAGCTTATAAAAACAATTGTTTCCTTTCATAAAGAACAAAACATAATATATAATAACTCTAATAATGTCTAGTATTTAAAATAGTATTGGCTAAGAATATTTTAAGAATAATGCTTTGATGTAATAAGAATTTCATAATTATAACAACTTTATAATTGTTTTTGAAAAATATTTTTGTTTCCCAAACTTTATCTTTACTCTATATTTATAAATCAAATATTAGATTTATTAATATAATATTTTATAAATATAAAAAATAAATTAAATCTTTATTAAAAATAAATATATATTTATATAAATATAATAATACCTACAATATATATTAAACGATGACTGACATATATAAACATATTCATCGAGCAAGTTTGGTGGTGTCATCTATAAAAAGATGACGTCAAATTCTCATAATGCATTTTAACCATCCTCTAACAAAGAATTCCAGCAGCTCTCCCAATGCTGGAGAGACACCAAAGTCAAGCTAATTCGTTGTGCATAATGATGAGTTGTCCCATCCATTTAATGCAAATTGATTCTGAATTTGCAGGAAAAAGTGGAGCCACCACCAAACCACCCCCCACACACGGCGCAGAACAATGGCTCTCAAGTTGCAGTAAAGGTGGAGCCACAGCCTACTGCTCAGTAAATAACAGCTTAACAAAGATCACAAAGGCTAGCCAAGCTAGCCCCCGCAGACGGTAGCAAAAGAGCTACAAGCCAATCTAAAGTGCACCCAGGAGACAACGGCAGCCAAGTGACCAGGAGAACCAACCATTACCAACCAACATACCATGAAAAAGGACAAATCTCATGATAATATCAAAAAGCACCGAGAAGCCATTAATCTAAAACATTTGAGGAACTGTTGGATTAAACAACTCTTGCAATCCACTGTCCCATGAGTCTGATGCAACAATGTCAAGGGCACACGTTTAGCTTTCTTTACACACACACACACTCATTTCTATATGCTAGGTATGTTGGCAGGTATATCAATTAACACTTCCATGGAAGAATTTAGGTCTCGTTTATTTTTGTGGTGGTAAGTTTATTTTTATGGTGGTAAAGTGATTCTGTAAAAAAAATATTTTGAAAAACAACTGCTACCACAATACTAAATAAATTCTTAATTTTATTATTATAAATTTTATATGAATTAGTGTTATGATTAATGAACAGGACAAGCCTTTTTGTTATTGTGTTCTTTATCAATATTAGAAAACAAAATCTTGTTTGATAGAAAAAAATTGTTGTTGGCGAAGATAAAATTGTTTTATTATTAAAAAAAAATTGATAAATATATTGATTATAATAATGATGTTAGTGATATATTTTGGAATAGAATGTGAGCAGGGGTTTATATACAAGAAAAAAAAAATTGGGTCATGTAAAGGGATTTTTGCAAATATTATCATAAGATTTGAAAAGCTATACTGAGAAAAATGGTTGAAAAACAAAAACAAATGAGTGATTATTAAAAAAAAATGTCCACAAAGGCCATCAGTATTTCTAACCTTAACCTGATTGCTTAGCCTTTTGTATAAAGTTATACTATATTTTTACTTACATCAAAACCTATCTAATGTATTAATTCTTGTATTCTTTTACTTATTTAAAAGATTTCATGTGTTCATGAAAATATGTATTAAATTATATAATATTCATATTTATTAATGGTAACCTACCTGATATTTTAATTCTCACTTCTCTAATTTTTTTTCTTATATTATTGAAAACTTTTACAGTTTTCAATCAATGTATTTGCTATCTTAAATTTGAGTAACATTTTTTTTATTAAATTTTAATTTAAATATCACAATAAGAAATTATCAAACAATTAGTTCCATTTAATATTAATAGAATAATACTATTTAGAGTTCATTTGTTTTGAATAATGTCTTTTTTTTTATTTTTCAATATAAAATAAACATTAAAAAATAAATTAATGAAAAATAGTTTTCAGTCAACCTCTAAATATCATTCATTTGGAAAAAAATATTTTAACCTAAAAATAGAATAAAAAATATATTTATTGTGGTATTTCCAATTCATAATCTTCAATAACAACATTACAAACACCACCTTCACATTCAATACCACCTATCATTATAACCATTATCTTATTATTAAAATATACATCATTTTATCATCATCCTATCATAATCCTCCCCCACCACCACATTACCACTGTTGTCCATAACCAGTAACAAACATTTTATACTAACATAACTCTCATTTTATCATCATCCCATCATAACACTCCACCGCCACCACCTTCCTCGCCATCACTCACCACTTTATTATTAAAATAGTTATCATTTTATCATTATTGTCACTATTCTATAATTATCACCATTATCACTAATCACAAATATTACAATTATAGTCATCATTAATATTGCTATAATAGTTATCACTATCACCGCCACCTTTATTACAAGCATTACATTTTTTTTTTCTCATGTTAATGTTATTGTTATTATTCAAAACTATATATGAAAAAATAATTTGTTTTATAAAAAATAATTCTCTTAAAATATTTAAATAATATAAAATAACTTATTTTTTTACAAAATATACATTAGACAATATAATCTAATAGAACTAATACAAATAGTGCAATACCACAATCATAGAAATCATAACTACAACCATATATACAATAAAAAGGCAATGTTGTTAAACCTAGGCCAATAGATTGATCCACGATTCGGGATCTAGCTCGATTTATATTTTAAGAAAACCATGTAGGAGTTGACCTGATCAAAAATGGACCACTTCACAGGTCAATTCGCAACCTGATCAAAACTTAATTTTATTTTAAAAAAAATTCAAAACATCATCATTTTATTTATTTTTTATTTAAAACAATGTTGTTTTGATTGATATGGATCAATCCAAGTTTACCTACTTAGGTCATAGACTAAATAGGATATAAATAACTTTGGTGAAAAACAATCAATACACTTTTCATGCCATCATTTGTTTTTAACAGAATTCAATACCAATTTCTTGAAGGATATTTTTGCTAATTAACACTGTTTTTTTATTAAGAAATTGATAAAATAACACAATTTGAAAAAAATTTGGTGAAATAACATAATCTGGTAAATATTGAGATTGAGAATAATAGTTTTGTAAGAAGTCGTTTTTGGAAACAACTTCTAAAGAAATCGTTAAAATGGGTTGGCATAAATTTCAAGGAATAGAGAGGAGAGAAAGAAAAGGAAAGAAAGAAAAAAAACGAACCTGAAGGCAAATCAAAACTTTGATTATAACATCACTAGAACCATCAGAAATATCTCAATAAGATGAGTCTATCAATACCAAAGACAGTCACCAGCTATGATTAAAATGGGATAAACTTTTTATCCAAAAGCAAGTGAGTCATCCACTGTGTGTCATTGAATTTATCTTGTCAAGAGTTTTTTGATGGTACCGGTGGTGTCATAATCAAAGCTTTAATGTGTCTCTAAGATCATTTTCTCTTTATTTTCTCTCTCTCATCCCTCCTTATTATAATTGCTCGCTTACATTTAGATGAAGAGTGTGATCCACTTTGGTCACCATTGGTGATATACATTGGTGTCATTGAATTTATTTTTTTATGGTATTAGTGGTGTTGTAATTAGAGATTTGGTATGACTCTAGGGTCACTTTCTTTCTTTTTTCTCTTTCATATCTCTTTATTGTAATTGTTTACTTGCCTTTGGACGGAAAGAATGACCCGCTCTGGTCATCATTGATGACCTTTCTTCATGTCATTAGATTCGTCTAGTCGAGGTTTTATTACCATCCTATCATAACCCTCCATGTAAAACCCCAGTTAAAATATTACGATATTAGAAAAATGCTAGAAGTCTAACTTGAAAATGCAAAAAAAAAAAAAGAATAATAATGTAAAAATAATAATAAATTGAGAAGGTATAGCTGGTAAAAAATAAAAAAAAATAACGGAATTAAAGAAGAAGGGCAGGATTGTAATTATAAGTATAATGAAAATATAAATAGAAATTTGGCTTCCTAAAAAAGCCATGTTGGCCATTTGAGGGAGAAAAGGAAAGAAAAATTAAAGCAAATTTATCATAAATTCTAGCTAAAAAACACCAAAAGGAGATATATAAAAGAATCAAAGAGAGATTAAGAAGGGATTAAGCAAGGAAATTGAAGATTTTCAAGGGTTGTTTGGTTAAGGGAGGCCGATTTTGAAGAAAGAAAGGGAAATAAGTGAGTAGAAAACTTTCTTAATCTTGTCTCCACAGGCACAATTTAGTGTGTTTAAGAAACATGGAATCTTAATTAGCTATATTTTGAATTATTAAGGAAAATTTATGTATTTTACATATGAGAATGTTATGTAAATAATGTTTAATGAATGGATGATTAAATGGATTTTTTTATGATAGATGAGGTTAATAAGCATGAAAAAGAATTGGATATTGCATGAATTGGAAAAAAAAATGAAATTGAAAATTGAACTACCATCTCATGAATTGTACAAACCAGTTGATCGATTAGGATTGCCAAACAATTTGGTCAACCAGTTGATAAGAGGAATAATGAGTTTTGTAATTATCTGAATCAGTCGATCAAACCAGTCGATTGTTTGTTCGACCATTATGGACGTTTATTGAAAGTGGTAATAACTGGTCAACCATTTGGCTGTGTCAATATGAACTAGTCAACCATTCTAACCGATAATGAATTATTATTATTCAATTTGAAACCCATAGTTTCATAATGAAATGCTTTGCTAAAATGATGATAAAAGGGATCGAGTTTAAATTGCATGAAAGATAGAATAATAATTTATGAAATCCCTTTGGGTATAAGATTAATATTGATTAAAAATTGAAAACAATACTTTTGATATAAGGTTTGTGAATTTAAAAAAATTATAATTGTGATAATATAAAAGAGGCTACGGAAGTTGCTCAACCGATAGGAACATGTAGACAAAAGTAGATTTCAGGTAGGTGTTTAACACCTCAATAGCTATTAATTCTTCTTTTAAAAGTCAATAGTGACTACTATGGAGGTAGTAATAATTGACAATTGCTATGTTGATGTAAGAAGTCTTAATGGAAAATGAAATAATTGGCATTGGAGTTAGATGGATTGATTAATATCCAATTGGGATTACTGGCACTAATGGCTTCTAAAATGAAATACTAAAATAATTGGCATTCGAGCAAGATGTTAGATTGATTGGTATTCAATTTGGGATTACCAGAATTAATGGCTTCCAAATGAGAATGCCGAGATAATTGATATTCGAGTAAGATGCCAAATTGATTAGTATCCAGTTGGGATTGACATAATCAATGGCTTCCAAATAGGAATACTTGAATAATTAGCATTCAAGTTAGATGTTGAATTGATTGATTGTAAATTATTGGCTTTCAAATAGGAATGCCAGAATAAATGATAGATATAAGGATTGTCATGTCTATAGGTAATCGAAAAAAGGTTACACAATCATTTTGTACTTGAAATGAAAGACCAAACAAATTGATTATGAAATGAAATAGTCGATTTCTAAAACCATTCAAATACAATGGATCAATAGAAAATGAGAAACCAGTGCAAGATTTTATTTAATTCATTATTGAATTATTAGGACAAAAAGAATGTACTAGAAATGGAAAGAGATTAATTAAGATTGAATATAATTATAGTAAAGATTAACGCGTTGTAATGTTAATTTTTGTTTCAAGTCCTTTACAAGATCATCAAGAATGCATTTTTGTTATTGCTTTTTTGTTCTAGTTAATACGAAATATATGTAATTTTATAGTTATGAATAATGTATTGTAATAATTTAAGTACTTCCTTTTGGTATGTACTCTAGAGCTTATGAACTTTAATATTTTGTTAGAAAAAACTTGAAATTTAAAGTAGTGCTTATGATCATCATTTTGGTATAAATATTGAACCTATAAGTAGGCTGATATTTAAATATCAGGAGTTGAGTAGCAAAATCTTAGAATTATTTTGAATATTCATCTATTTTAATTTGAAGTATTTTTCACCACAATATACGAGTTATGAAAAATATTTTCATTTTTTAGGATAGGTGAACCTTGTCAAAGGCACCTACATAGATTCTTCCTGTAAGAATTTATCTAAGCATATGAGCTCATAATAAATTTGAAAGGTCAAATTTATTCATGAGTGTAAATCTTTATTCTAAGCCATAGATAGACCACCGGTTAGGAATCTATCAACACCTTTAAACCACATCTAAACCACACAATGCAGCTTTCCTCTAGTAAGGTGCAATAGGGGTGTTAATATCTTCCCTAGCCACAATTAGTCCTAATGCGAACCCTAGCGGAATTTAATGGTATTCGCGACCCCAAGATCAATCTAACCCAAGTTTGTTGAGATTTGAATGAGCTTATCACAATGGAAGACTTGCTCTAAGGCAACAAGACTATAAACCAACTCGATCACAACGCCTACACTTGGAGACGAGCAAAAGAAGTATAAATTCACAACAAAGAATGGTCAATTCTTTGAAGAGTTGAAAGTTCGATCAAGAACCAAGATTGAGCAACCAAAAGTCGGCTATAATGCTGAAAATATTATAAAAAGCCTGCCCTAAAAATATTCCTAAAGAGTATTTAAACTATAAGCCAAAACCCTAGTTTTCCTAATGGATCTCACATAAACCCAATTTAAATAATAATCAACCCAAGCTAAAACTAGCCCAAACTAATTAAAATAAACAAAATAAACAAGTCTAAAACCCAAACAA
>Ga0325402_1004816_pt1 | contig 12522 bp, 8 predicted proteins | sample PopdelMetagenome_22_FD_207212 | JGI IMG/M metagenome (GOLD analysis project Ga0325402, IMG submission 207212) | Populus deltoides microbial communities from Bellville, Georgia, United States - Xylem-PdKOR-R3 | ecosystem: Host-associated > Plants > Phyllosphere > Stem > Wood/Secondary xylem... | reverse complement strand
AGCTCTGGAGATTATAAATCTCACCCTGAGATTGGTTTCTGATAAACTGCCTGGTGATAGGGAGGACCAACTTCAGTCTCTTTTAGCTCGTAAGTCCCCCCCCCCACCCCCCAAATCACACAAACACCCCTCCACTTAACTCTTACTAGTTTTTTATTTCTTTCCCCCCCTCTTTTCATTTTCTTTGGTGCCATCATGGAAACCATTCAAGTCTGCTTTTCCATCAAAAAAACAATTCTGCAGGCTTTTGGGATTTAAATGAAGCTGAGTATTTGTTTTTGTTTTCTCAGAAATATCTTTTAACGCCACGGATCCTAAACATGGTTTTGATTATGTAAGATCTGCTATTCAGAAACAGCCGCACAGCATTGCTGCCTGGAACTGTTACTACAAAATAACTTCAAGGTGATTATTATTTTATATCTTAATGTTAATTTCCTCCACTGTGTTTACCATTTGCTTATTTCATATGGAACATGAAACAGGATGCTGGAAAATTTGTGGAATCTGGTATAATAAAGTGGTGATGTACAAATAGATGCGCACTTATTCTTGATTATCTTCACAAATTGCTCTCAAATTCTCACAATACTAGAAAGTTCTTGATTATATAATTTTAGTCTATCAAATCACACATGCAATTTTTAATATATGTAGATTGAAACATATGTCTTGAATCTCCCTAAGCTTGTGCTTACTAGTGCCTCTCTGGCATACTATCTGTGTACTTTGACTGATGTTTACTTATCATCTCACTTGCCAAACAAAAGGAAAAGGTTTGTTTCAGTTTCATTCCTTCTGTTTTTCTTCTTTTTGCTTGTGGAAGTAGGATTTCGTGACCTTAATGTTCACATGGTATTTCACACAGCCTGAAAACACGAAACCCCAAGCTGGAGTATGTTCATTTATACGACCACTTGCATTTTTGTTTACATCTTGTTGTTCTTTCATGGATTTCTTATGATATCATAGATTGGGAAAGAGCCACTCAAAGCATGCCAAATTTCTACGTTACATGCGAAACAAACATAAAAGGTGTGTTCCACCTATAGTCATTTCTGCTCATCAGTTTACCATGCTCAGCCATCATCAAGATGCTGCAAGAGAATACCTAGAAGCTTATAAACTGATGCCAGAATGTCCTCTAGTTAATCTGTGTGCGGGTAAGGCTTTCTTCTATTTTTGTTTGACAATTTGTTTATACTTGCAGTATTATTAGATTATACAGTGATAGATGATATGTTTATTTTCAATTTATTTTGTTTTCCATCTTCAGGAACTGCCTTGATCAACTTGACCCTTGGATTTAGACTCCAAAATAAGCACCAGTGTCTTGCACAAGGCTTGGCATTCCTCTATAATAATTTACAGCTAACAGAGAATAGCCAGGTATGGTTCATTGTCGTATATGTACTTGATTTTAGTTACTTTATGTCATTCTTGCTTCTTTTGGGTCAGACACTTTTAATACCTGCTTGAGATTGACTAAAATTTCTTCATGTCTTGATAAAAAAAAATAAATAAATAAAATTGGTATTGTAGAATCTGTTGGTGAAAAGGAGGTCAAAGAATGTAAATGAAGTTACTGACACAGCTTTATACCATTTCTTATTATTAAAGCGTCTATATTGCTGTAAAGAGGGGAAGGAAAACAGAACTGGACCTAACACAACAATTAGCCTTTTACATGCACCCACATGATCTTGTATGCACAATAAATTGGTGTTCCTTTAATATGATCTTGCTTGATTATTAATATGTCCACGCAATTAATCTTAATCCGTTAAGTCAAATAATGGTTGATTTTTCAAACCTGCTGAAATTGGGTTAGTTCCCAATTAAAAGCGTTGACAACCAAATTGCAAAAGCTTTAGTCGTGATCTTGAAGCTATTTCTAATTGACCTAATGCAGCAGTTGGATTCCTGGCATCAGTTTCAATGTTTGTTGGCCATTGATTCAATTATGTATTTGTTGCTTGTTATTTCTGTTTTTCATCACAACTTAATTTTAGCCCCTAATTCCGTTACCTTTCCTACTTGCCCACAGCTGAGGTACCGTAGAGCTTCCATTATTTTATACATATACGATCTGCTACTATCTTCTAGATTTTGTTGGGCTCTATTACCTTGCATGCATTTCAGTGATCTTTTGATAATGTATCAAAAATTAATAACGTTTGTTGGTACCTTCTAGATTTTGGGTGGTTAGGGGGATTTTATAGAACTGAATGATTACTGAAACTTTTTTTTTCTCTCCCTAATAAAGCCACCTTTTAGATCGTGGGCGTTTCCCCGTTGACCCTAACATAAGATTCAGCCAGTAGAACATGCATCGTCCTTCAACTGTCAGGCTACTGAGAGAGTTGCTAAACTGTGTCAAGTTGTTCTTTTCATCTACTATTATAGACTTTCAGCTTGAATGCACTTTTTCTGCTGCTATTATTCTGTTGAAGTTTCTGTATTTTCTTGTGGCGCTTGAATACTAGCAGCTCTAGCTGCTAATCACTTGTATGCACAAATGCTTGGATTATTGAAAGCAATATATGGTCAATCTAGTTTCCGCTTTCATGGATTTTTGTTTGTAAAATGGTGTGCTAAATTAATATATCTGCACCTTGCAGGAGGCGTTGTATAATATCGCCCGTGCCTATCATCATGTTGGACTAGTGTCTCTAGCAGCTTCATATTATGAAAAGGTTCTTGCAGCTTGCGAGAAGGATTACCCCATTCCGAAACTTCTAAATGAGAATTCAGAAATGGAAAATATGAAACCAGGTTACTGTGACCTGCGCAGAGAAGCTGCTTATAATTTGCATATAATATACAAAAACAGTGGAGCATTTGATCTTGCCAGGCAGGTCTTGAAAAATCACTGCACTTTCTGACTAAACATCCTCGACACTGACATCAACTGGTTTGCAAGAATTGCAGGTCATCTTTTTTTGCAACATATAGCTCTCTAAACGGAACATCAGATTAGTAAAGTTATGTAGAGATGATTAGATTGCTTAGGTAAATTTGTTATTTAACTTCTTTGAACTTTTATTTTATTTTATTTTGTACTTTTCTCTGGCATGGAGTTTCTCTGGGGTGCCGAATGATGAGAAATGAAAATCTCGGTTGCGCACCTCTCTTGGGAGTGCAATCTTTGACAAATTTTATTATTATTATTATTATTATTAAAGGTTGTGTAGTCAATTAATTTCATTTTATTTTTAAGGGTTGCGTTATTTCTTCTTGCCAGTCAAATAACTCTGTTAATTTATTTGTTTTTTAGATCTCCGCCTCCCTCTGTTATAACTTGTAAGGCTCCGTTTGATAGAATGATCAGATCTGCTCATTTTTTTTTAAACCTCATTTACCACAAATTTAAATGTATCCTATTATAAAAAACTTCGTCAGTTTTGATTAAAAAAACTATAATTTATAATCTAAAAATATTAAAATTTAATTTTTCAAATCATAACCTAAAAAAACACAATAATCTAATCACCCTTTCTCTGAATTCCAACCGATACTACCAGATGAGTTAGAAAATTCTATTTCAAAATAAAAAAAACTTAGTAATGCTCGTAGTTGCGTTGACCCACAAATCTAAAAAAAAAATAAAGTGTTTGACAGTATGGCTTAAAATTTAAATCTTTTTTTTTAATTAGTTTTTTAATATTTTTAGATTGTATATCAAAGAAAATTAAAAAAACTATAAAAATATATTATTTTAATATATTAAAAAAAACACTTTAAATCATAACTTCTATTATAATTCAAGCCCTTTTATATATATAATCACGAATCACGGGGGGAGATAGAGAAATAATATTTCTGCACCCATTATTAAATCGTACCATATGTTTTAAATTCATTTAATTAATACCTTGTTTTGTCCACTGTTTTTCAATGACACCCAGTTTATAACCTCCTCCAAATTACTTGGTTACATCTGTTTCGGTGAGATTGTAAATTGTTTTCTTCTGAAATAGTTTATCGGAAAATTCTTTAAAAGTTTTTTATCGTGTTTTTTTTTTTTTTTGGAAAATAATTATTCACTAAAATTGACAGTATTTACAAATCCTAATGTGAACAAAACACTTGCACATAAATAAAACATCTTGTCCCACATGCATTCTTGATTATTGTTTTTATTTACTTTTGATTCAAGACTAATATCAACAAATATTTTAAACATGTTTTCCTTAATATTAATAAATTATCTCAAGTTTAAATCTTATTATCTCCATTTTATTTAATAAAAACTAAGTATTAGCTTTTACTTAAAAAAATAATATTAAAAAAATAATATAAAACTATTCTTAAAAAATCAATCTTTAAATTAAAATAATTTTCTGACATTCCATGCTGGCAGCCAATGCATCTAACAAAGAAGGCACAAGTTGAATCACAAGAGTAAACAGAAGAAATCTCTCTATTTTTTTGAGTTTTTGTGCTTTTCTTACAAGTTGAAAATAAACTAAAACATGAAGGCCATTGAGAACAATGACACCTGTTTCTCAGTTTATCTATACATAAGAGGTGAGAAACTGGGAATTAGCACAGAGGGTAACCATCTCCTTGATTTATAATATTATTCAAGGCATAACCAGAGAACTGCTTGCTGTACTTATTGTCTTGAGAAATTGATCACACATTATCAAACCACTATGAAGGTTTAGGAGAAAATCATACATCAGACAGTGGCAATCGCGTGTAATTTGTCCAGTTCATCGTAGAACATTGGGTTTATGGCTATAGGGGAGAAAGGATCCTCCAAAACACCAGTTCTGCTAGATTAACAAGAAATATCTTCAAGGGAATTTTTATAAAGATTTCATGCATGGCATCTCTAATCCCACAAGGACCATTGGAGGTGTTCCTTGATTCTGTTTGGATTGGGGATCTTGGGATTTTTGGAACTAAACCAGACATTTCAAGTTCTTAGAAACTGAACATTTAAGCAGAACCACGTCTCCATCGAGACCGCCATGCTAAGCTCCCATTCACATGGAGAATCATTTCTGATTATGGATTCTGTAAACAGGAGAATAAGGTGACTCCATCTTTACCAGGCATAACGCGCAAGTCTTTAGCTTCAACAGTCACGAAGTCTGGATTGGCTACTGCCATAGGAATTTGTTTAGCAGCTCAGCGCTCCAATACTCTCTCAAGCTCCTCAAGAACATAGGACAAGGAGCACCAGGGGAGGAATGGGAAAAAAAAAAAAAAAAAGAGTATTGATTATGAGTTTGACTCTGACAATCTAAGGTCTTACGAGTCTTACATAATCAAAGATTATCAACTGTACGTCTCCTGATTAGCCCCAAAGGCTCGTTCATGGCCCTTGACACGGCCACTTAGCACAACCGGAGCAAATGAAGTGGTCTATCTACTCAAAGATGGTTCAGGTTGAACAGAAATCCATTCCAAAATTCTGTTCAGAACCGAGGTAAAGAAAAATTACCATCAAGTAATACACAAAAGCATAAAAATCCACATGGGAATCTCTTTGGCTGGTTAGAGACTTCCCTCTTGATCTGATGAGCAGCACATGCCAAGTGCACTGCGGATTTGTAATGTTATGAGTTCATTCATTGCTGTCTTTTTTTGTCTCGAAACAGCAATCAAACACTTCTTTGATCTCCGATCACGGAGCACGAAACTGGACGTGAGAATACATATCAACTGACCATGAAATCAAGAAAGGAAAACTAGCAGTAATTGATTTTTTAGATTAGATTTATTGGATAGGGAAGCCAGACATTTTCCTGCTGGTTTTATGCAAATGTGAATTATTTGCAGGGGAAGTGAGTTAATCAAAACCCAGCCTTGGCTAAGTACAAACTTGAAGCTTACTGCTATGTTTCTGATTTTTACAGCACAAGAGAACGAAGATCCTTAATTATCAATGAATGAAAAAACAAAAAATAAACAATAAAAAACTAAAACTGTGCATGTAAGACATTCAACTTGCGTTCTCAGATCCAAATATTAATATGCAAAATCGATGAAATATGATACAGAATGATTTCCTTTGATTACCCCCACATGGAAACTCGAACTTCGAAAATTATTAGAGATCGAAATTTTATTGCATGTGTAAGACAACTAATCAATACTGAAAATATAGAGCAAAGATCCTTATCTTCCACCCTGCAAAGCTAGGTCATGCAAAATTATTGGTTCCAATTATCCCTTCTGCATGATTCATGCTAAGGATTTTTAAAAGCCAAGTTGTGTTTGATCTCCTCCTATAAATTGCTCACCCCACTTCTATGTTTCCCACAACCACCATTCAAATTCTCTAGCTCTTGAGCCATCAGTATAGCTTGCATTTTAGAGCTCAGACATGGCTTCAAGAGCACTAGCCTCAACTGCCCTTTTCCTCTCCCTCAACATTCTATTCTTCACTTTGGTGAGTTCTAGTGATTGCCAAGGAAAGCCTGAAGGCCCTAAACATCAGCCATCACCATCAACAACACCAAAGGTCAAACCACCAAAATCAAAGAGCACTTGCCCTAGAGATACCTTAAAGTTGCAAGCATGCGCGAATGTGCTGAACTTGGCGAAAGTTCTAATCGGTGAAAAAGAGAAGGCCACTTGCTGCAGCCTCATTGATGGCCTTGTTGATCTGGAAGCTGCTGTTTGCCTTTGCACTAGAGTCAAAGCTGATCTCTTGGGCCTCATCAAATTGGACATTCCTGTTGCTGTGGAGATCTTGCTCAATGAATGCAATAGGAAGGTTGCTGAAAAATTCAAGTGTCCATCCTACTAAATTTCCTTCAGTTTAATTAGTCCCTCTTGTTATTTTTCTTTTCACGTCGTCTCTACCTCGTGCTTTTTGTGGACCTTAGCTAGTATGTTTACTGGCCATGCCATAAACATTGCTACATCAATAATTTGTTGCTGTTATTTTCGTGTTGATGGGAAGAGGAAAGACTCTTTGCCTTTCCCCCTCTAATCATCTGTTTCTGTTATGCTAAGAAATTTGCCTCTTTCGTTTTTCTTCTCGTCTTTCAATTTTCTTATAGAGCTATACACTACATACAATAATTCATGGTGACCTTTCAACTCGAACATGCTAAATAATATTATTTAGAATTCATATTTTCCTCTCGACTCGGAAAATTTTGTTGAGGAACGTTAAACAATTACAAAAGTGGGCAATTTTATATTGCTATTCAGATGGTTCGTTTACTGCCTTTCCTTTTTCTCTTAATCTGGCCACCTCTTCTTTCATAGCTTCTTTCCTCTTCTTGCTAGCTAGTACTTTTGCTTGCAAACCGCTTATACTAGGGTCCTTTTTCTCCCCTGGTGGTGGAGGTGGTGGCCTTCTGGCTGCTGCATTTGCATTCCAGCCACCGATGTTCAAACCCGTCAGAGCACCAGCCAAGCCCAATGCTATTGTCCTGCATCATGAAGGCAGGAACCCCCATCACATTTGGCTAAACGTATTAGCAAGCTCATGTCTTGAGTATTCAGTTACAGTTGCATGTAATTTGGAAGTCATTACACCAGATTCATCATAACTCGTGGTATATAGAAAACATAGATTCATCAACATTATACTATGGCCTAAATCAAAAGAAAGATGCCCACCTGCGATGGACAAGTTTGTTATCTGATAATGGCTTGGAATCTCCATGGCAAGCCCTCACTCTTTGAAACCCTGGAGATGGAACAGGTGATGTCTTCTTAGATTTGGCTACAGTAGGTCTTGCTGTGGTAGCTGGTGTTATGTAAAGTGAATGAGCCATGACTCTATCTCAAGGGATTGTCTGAATAGAAAAAAGAAAATTGGACAGACAAATTTATCAGATCAATCGTGATATGGCATGAAACCATAGGTGGATAATATTTTGAGCTCTAGTTGTATTGGGAAATGGATATCCATTGGATGATACTAGATAAGCTTCATTGCTGTGCTTTATGTGGACCCATTTTGTTGCTGTTTTTATAGCTTTGATATCCTGCTGTATAGCTCTGGCTTGTGGCCATCTGCTAATAAAAACAGCAAAATAAGGTGGGGCTTAAAATTGGCACCACAGTATATTTCTTGCAGTTGGGGATCAATTTCTAAGAGCGAAATGAGATCGGGATTCTACAAGACAGTTACGATACTTAGAAAACCCTTGACGACTCACCCTCTATTCCTAGGTAGATTTCGCCGATGCCCTAAATTAACATCAGTCTCAGAAAAAAGGTGCTCCGCTTAACACTTGTTCAACGATTTTAAAAGCTTTAGGCATTTGATTCTCATTGAGCACGTCTTTCACATTAGCCAACTGAAATGGTGAAATTCTATTCTACTTTCTAGTATTAAGCCAACAAATAACCTCCTGTTCAGTTCAGCCATAAATATTCGTGCACCTCAGATTTCGGTCTGATCTAAAAACAATTAAGTAGGGGAATCTCTATCTCATCATTCCAGCTAATCACCTGCATATGATATGGAATTGAATTTCTACTACAATCAACGAAATCAGAGCATTTAGCCAAAGCAAATGTATTAAAATGCAATGTCAAAATTGATAATGCATTCCATATCAAGCTAAAAATTTCAAGATCTTGTAAACTGAGAAGGTTGTTGTACTTAAGGCGACACAAAAGGCTGCAATAAACAGAATTAACTTTAAAGACATAACTAGGTTTCAAATAACAACTCAAAGTAGTAGACTGCCACAGAAAATCGACATCGGAGCTTAATTGATGGGTGAATGTTTTCACTAGTCATCTTCATCATCAGCAGCTGAGTTGAAGGTATTCAATCGCTCAACCAACTTCTCTTTCCTTTCCTCGTAGGTTAGCTTCTTCAAGTTATACCTGGATACACCAACAAAATCAATGCTAATGAAAATGTGTAAACGTGTAGCTCCATGCAAAAATGGCATGAGAAGCTGAACGAGTGAAATACACAAGGCAAAATCATGCTGGTGATTGCAATAAATACACTGGTTGAAGATATAAACACAAATCAAAATAAGCATTATAGTATTCAACAAAATAGCAACCAACCTCTTGTGCTCCTTGAGTGGCTGCTTCTCTGATTTCTTGGTTGTTGGATCTGCACGAATAGCAGCATGAACCTTCTTGTACAACGCCTCCATACAATCAGCATCAATTTCTCTCTTGAGGTACTCACTAAAGTGAGACTGGTATTTCTCAGGTTCATCCTCCATCAAAGTCTGGGGTGAAGAAACGCAAACTAAACATTCAAGAACCATAATACAAAAAATACAAGCACAATTTCTGATTGACGCAATTTTATGATGCTGAAACAGCAAGATAAGGAACAGTTAAGTGTTAATTTCAACTAGCCAGTATTACCCTCATGTATGCTGCAACATGTCCACCATAAATATATTTCCGGTGAACTTCAGCATCGAGCTGCTTATTGTCCTTTCCAAAGCCAGCAAACCTCTTTTCACTGTGAGGAATATCCAAACCACCATCAAGAGCTCCCTAACAGCAAACAGCACGAATTAGTTAAATGAAAAACTTCAAAGCACGATTCAACTACCATGAATAAATGATGATGTGCACTCACATGTATAACATTGAAATTCAAAGAGACTAAATGACTATCCTGAACTACAAATACAAAAAGCAAACAGCCAAGGGCATAAAATATTTACTTCATGGAAAGGAAAACAAAGGTCCATCCATCAAAATGGATGGTATACTGAAAATGTCAACTGCAACTTCTAATCAAATAAAACCAATGAGAGCAATATTTCAAATATAATTGCATTAACAAATTTTCCACATAATTGATAAAATTGACTGCATGAAATCTTTAAATAAATATTATACTATAGTGATAAAATAATTTATGACAGAACACTCTCAGAACACAAATTATGACAAAGGGAGATTTGGATAGCATATCTTAATATACCTTGAGAGCACCAAAGACACGATTTCCAGTTGTAGTTCTGACTAACCCAACATCAAGTAGGGCACGAAATGGCCTCCTGGTGTCAGCTGGTTCAACTGAGAAATCCTCGCCAGTGGCCTAATACCCAAGATCTTAGTCAAAAACTTCTTGTAACACTCATTTTTTTAAGTAAATAGTATGATAAAAAAGAATAAAGTGAGTTTCATCAATGAAGAAGGATCCTTTATCCTGAGAGTATACCTCAACATTGCCCTCATATTCCTCATCCATCTCAAGCATTTTCAACAAGCGGCGAGCCAAGAGAAGTCCGGTACAGTAAGCTGATCAGGTTTCCAAATAAGCAAAAGGTTAGAGCCATGTGTGTATCAAGGAAGCTCATATATTGAGGAAGCTCACATATTGAGGAAGCTCATAGTTCTCAGCTAAATAATTACCTGCTGCATAGTTTGTAAGACCAACTTCAAGCCCATATCGAGGAAGTTCATGAGCATAAGCAGAAGCAAGGACAGTATCTCCAGTAATGCTAGCTGATGTTATTTGTGCAACAATGTCCTTGTTGCTCTAAATACAAGATGTTAAGGAGCCAAACCTATAAAACACAATCTAAGACATGAAGTTCTTTTCCAAATTCCATGTTGAGCAGGAGCAGACACCTACACCTATAAAGTAAACAGACTTTCATGCAAGTACATTCACATGCCACTATCTTAAGACCTAATGATGCAATTCAGAGGCAAAAGGACTCATTTCATGTCAACACCATGCACAATTCATACCCATATTTAAATGAAAATGCAGATTGGCCCACTTAAGATACCCAGTATTCTACTTCAACAGTTACAAAATACAGTAAATAAAGAAAAGGTGGCTAACCAGCAAAAAAAACACAGTAATAATATATATATATATCACAACACGTTAAAAAACATACAAAGGATACAAATCGGACAACAAATCGATACTTGGGCGTATTGTACTTGTTCTTGTCCTGATTAATCAGTCGAATCCTAGCCCTGTAGTCAGTCTTCCCCTCTACAACAAACAATTCCCATCCATTTATCAATAAAGCAGGAAAAACAACAAAAAACATTAAAGCAAACGAACTTTATCAGCACACTATATATCTAATAAACAAAAAAGTGACAATCTTTACCTCTTCTTCTCTTAAACTTGACTTGAAACCTCTTGGAGTAAGCCTTAGATTTCTGAGCCTTCGCATAGGCCTATCCAAACAACAACAGAAACAAACAAATTAGCAAAAACCAATTTCAACAAATCCAAAAAAAAAACATAATCACTACTTAATTCCTAGTTTAAGAAGGGAAAAAAAAAAGAAATTTCAATAAAAATCGTAGCTTTTTAAGTCTAATAGTATGGAATCCAGGAAACAGTTTGACGCGTTATGTAGTTGAAAGCTATGGTTTTGAGAGTTACCATTGTTGGAGCTTGATCTGTTAGGGGGGGAGGGGGGGAGGGGGGGAGGACTGGGAGACGGCTAATAGGGCTTGAAAGAGAGTGGAACTTATAAAGGAGCTTGAATTATAAACCCTAGTGACTGGCCTCTGGGTCTTGAAATGGACGGCTGGGATTGAATTATTTTTAGGCAGCTAGGGTTTCGTTGATTTTAATGGTGTTTCGGTCATTTCGGTAGCCCGTTCATGAATACAAAAGCCCAAATCTGTTTTTGATGGGTTCGTAATAAATAAAAATCATTGAAATGAAATTATAGATGGGTTTGCCGTCGAAATATTTTTAAGCAAATAGAAGTATTTATATAATGCAACCGAAATTTAAATGCCTGCTATGTGTGTGTCCCATCAAATATTTTTAGATATTAAATTATTTTTCATGTTATGATGCAAGTTAGATATTTCTTTTAAATTTAAAAACATTTGTTAATATGTTTTTTTTAGTATACAAAAATTTAAACTATATATAAATTGATTTAGTTTGATTTGGTCAACTTGACAGGTTCAAAAATAATTCAGACATCCGATAAAAGTATAATTTGAATAAAAAAAATCAAGATGATATTTTTTAAAAAATATTAAAATGATAACATATTAAATTGATTCATATCAACTCAGGTTAACTTGTTAAATTCATTACCTAGCTCCTACCTTGATAATCCAATAGAAAAAAATAATAAAAAATATTAAATTCAATTCTCAATAAACTCAATGTTTAAGGAAGAAATTGAAAACAAAATCCAACTACAAATAATAGTTGAGTTAACTCGGGTTAACCTCTGAAATCTAGGTAATGAAATTAGGATAACTTCATAAAAAGTAAATTGAAAAAAATTATGAAACTTAATTCTCAATCAACCTAATGATGAATAATAAAATTTAAAAATAAAAACAAAAAAACAATTGAGTCATGAGATTAGGATAACCGCATAAAATGCAAACTAAAATAAATTATGAAATCTAATTACCAATTAACTCAATATTGAATAATGAAATTAAAAAGATAAATCCAACTAAAAAAGAATAAAATAATGAGTCAAATGGCCTAACCCACGATTTAGATTATAAAACCGTGATAACCCCATAAAAAGCAAATCAAAAATAAAATTATGAAACTCAATTCTCAATCAACCCAATATTGAAGGATTAAATTGAAAAAAAAAA
>Ga0325402_1004812_pt1 | contig 12523 bp, 4 predicted proteins | sample PopdelMetagenome_22_FD_207212 | JGI IMG/M metagenome (GOLD analysis project Ga0325402, IMG submission 207212) | Populus deltoides microbial communities from Bellville, Georgia, United States - Xylem-PdKOR-R3 | ecosystem: Host-associated > Plants > Phyllosphere > Stem > Wood/Secondary xylem... | reverse complement strand
CAAACAGATCGTTGGCACCAAGGTCTGTATCATAAAAAGTATAAATGATTTAGGCATGAATTATGAGACAAAGATGTCTCAACAGCACTCACACGCCTAAGAAGGAATTATTAAAGCCCGGATTTCATTGCAAATACTTGATTTGTGGTCGTCTATCGATTTGAATATACGTATTATATATAACAGTTGAAGGCACACAAATTTTTTTTTTTAAAAATAATTTGTTATCATTTTGGCCAGCTTTGTCGGTAAATGTCAATCCCCTTAAATAATAAGATAAGATTTCAAAATCTTTATTTAAAGGATATAATAGCTAATAACTGGAGATACAGAACTCCCACACAGTAGTAAGAGAATTATAACTGTAAATCATATTTGAAAGAATCAGACCCTTTTTGTAGAAAATAAGCAAAAAGATGAGAAAAATCCCATCCATATAAAAGAAAATATGAGAAATTAAAAAGGAAAAATAAGATGGTGACAATCTAAAATGTTGCCAACTAATTATTCACTGAATGATGCATACCAACAATCTCATTGTTGAGATAAGGGGAATTGATACGGATAACATTTCTCCTTTCACAGGCCAATAAATAAATAAATAAATTCTAAATTCAACATCAATCTTCGGCAAAAATTAAAACAAAATTCTAATTTCTTCCCACATATATAGTTAGCAACTTAGCCTTTATATAAATATAAAAATAAATATGAATTAAAAATTAAAAAAAATCAAATTCATAAGAAAAACACTATCCCATCTGAATTAAATTAACCCTCAAGCAGGAAGGCAGAATAAAGAAATATTTATTTTTATATTTAAATTTTTTTTTAAATGTTTTTATTTTTTTATTTTAAATTAAAATTTTTTTAATGTTTTCAAATTATTTTAATATACTAATATTAAAAATAATTTTTTTAAAATAAAAAATATTATTTTAACATTAAATAAAAAATACTTTAATAAATAACTATACCAAGAGTCAGTTCAAAAGGGCCGAACAAAGCTAAGGGTGGAAAAGCCCACCTGCTACAAGCCTGTCTTCAGCAACATTTCCTCGACGTGTAAGTGGTGGGTTGGGGTGTCACGCACTTGCCTTGCTACAAGGCATCCATTCGGTAATTAAGCGATACGTCTCCTCTTGGTTTTACCCTAATTAGCTCAAATCAAAACGCTTGAAGTGTTGTCAGCTGTTACCTTTCTTCACAAAGAATCAAGAAAGATGCCACAAAATACTTGTTTCTTATGTCTCAATTTGCACATCACACGGCTAGTTGCTTTGCTTCTTTGCACATAATCAGTAAGTGCTCAACTGCTAAAACTCTCAACTATTTTCCCTTGATTCGAACACGTTTATCTTTCTATTCAAAGCAGACATCTTGACTAAAATGTTTGATCAGTCTAGCATATGCTTAGGTAGCCTGGAAATCACTTGTCATCAAACTGCAATTACTACCTTAAAAGTTAGATGTATACATACACCTTTTGGTGCTGCTTCTTTTTTCCTTTTTTGATGTCTCAACTTTTTGTACTTGTGTGATGTCTAACTAAAACAGTTCAAATATAAATCCTCTGCATCTTGTAAATTAAAAAATTCCATAAATTAAACATGCATGGGAAGTATGAAATTTGAAAAAAAAATATAAAATTCCCGGGCTAATTCCCACTGAATCCGAAATTTGGAAAACCCTTTCATTGATAATATGAAATAATCACAGAAGAGGCTTAGATTCAGGCAATTGGGTGGGCACAGATTAGAGACTGGGGGAGGAAATAGGAAGGGTAGTCTTTGTCCGTGAGCTTGTTCTTCTAGATTACTCCTAATGAGTTTTATTTACACACTTCAGTGTATTTTTAAATATTTCGATGAATTTGTCAAGCATCTTTTCAAAGATAATCCAATTCTCCGCATGTTTCCATATGAATATTTAGTGCAAGCTCCTCGAGCTCATTTATTTATATACTCTTACAATGAATGTCAACAGCAGGCCATAATAGAACAATGAGTCACTGACGGAAAAATAAGCTTTTGATTTGTTGGAAATGCTTGGAAACAAGAGTTAAGATGCTTGGTCGTCTGGAGGAAACTAATGCACATAGGCTCAGATAAGATAGAGAACAGAGGCATAAACAGTGGAAATGCAACTTTGGCAGCAAGACAATGAAGGTAAATGCAGGCTACTAGTACATGCACGTGAGATCAAAGAGGTAACTACTAGAGTGTCTGCCATTGTGGCGCACCTCCAGCGGTAAGTTACACATGCAGTGCTGCCTTACTATTTAAGCAAACACAGTGTTGTTTGTTGTGGAGGATGACCCAAAGGGTGATCCACCTTGCCGTTATAAATTTCACCACCATTCTTCATTGCTTCAATCTGCAAGTAATACAATCAACCCAAAAAAATCCAATATGCACTTGCTGAAAGAGCTAATGGAAATAGGCTACTTGTATACAGGAGTGAGTTTCTGGATTATACACTACCTGTTTCTGTAGCACTTGGTTTTCCTCTTTCAGCATCTTTTCCTGTTGAGAACAAAAGGCATTCTTCAGAAAAATTAAAGGTACCTATTTCTGTTTTACCAAATAAATAAATAAAAAAGAAAGAAATCTGCTTCTGATATTACTTCATTCATAATGAATTGCTAACAAGCATACAGCAGCACCTGAGCACACGGCACCAAAGAAAACACAGAAAGCAGGCATGGGTTTTTTTTTCTCCCTATTGTGGCGTGCGTTGTGTTAATAATTACTGGCTGTCCTCCTCTGTGACGTTTACTTTAGTATATTTCTTTCTTTTATTCAAATGAATCCATCAGTTTAGACCTGATGATGTTCCTCGATAAGAATGCTGTCAGAACAGCACAGCACAGTTGGTAGAGACTAATCAGACAATACCAGGGAGAACTCAGGCGGCCCGAACTAGATCATCTCACCATAAGATAAACCACAAACTAATCTTCCATGATAAAGTGCAAAGATTCAAAGTATTTAACAAAAGAGTTTTTGGTCAAAAGCTTCTCATGGAGCTTGCATGATTAGCGAGCCTTATTTTGATGTCAATTTTGGTATTGACATCCCTAGGGAAGTCTTTAACAGGCAGTAGCGAAGACTTGCGAATTGATCATGCCCAACAATTGAAAGAGCCCTGGCATATCATTAACGAAGCAAAGTTGTGTTGACATGATGTGACCATTTTAGCAGCTATACAATGCAGGATGCATAGAACAGGCAGGCTTTCTTAGTTATGAGCAAGGTGTTTCGGAGGCTCCAAATTCTGGAAGCTTCTGGTGGTCCTTTGTATCAGAATGCTATTTAGGTCAAAATTAGAGCTGCTAGAGAAAAACGAGGATCCTAAGCTCATGATGTCTTGCTGTGTCCATGAAGGATTCATGCATTGATTGCAAACAGAAACATGGATATTGCATGGATGTTTTCAAAGCTCACTTTTGGTGTTGGTGGTCGACTTTTAGAGTAAATTTCGGGCAAAATGATGAGGAATTATGTTCATTTCTACTGGTTCAAGCATCTATCACCAAGTGAACCAAATATGGTCCAGTGGATTATAATTTTTCTGTTTCGAACGAAAAGATCCTAATTCATGTTCTAGATCAGGTATTGAAGGATAAAGCTTGATTCCAAAAAGGCATGGTTTGGTGGAATTATTGGGGCATGATTTTCCTTTCCCAGGGTTTCCAATATAGAGTTTTTAAAACGTCGAATGGAATGACATGAAACATAGAACAGGGTAATATGTTACTCAGAATGACATTCGCCAAGTAACACTGAAGCAGTAATAACCCGACACACTTGCATACCTTGTCCTGGAGAGACTTCACCGACTCCAGCATCAGTTGCATCTGAAACCAAGTAAAAAAAATGATGAAAAGAGCAGTAGTGAGACTTTACGAGGTAGCATTGTGCAGGTGAATGAATGTGCCCAGAAATACAAATATACACTAGGTCTAAAATCCTAGAACAGAAAACAAATTAGTAATCGTGCAACAGATAGTGGACTGAAGATAGTGTATGTCAAAGTTGAAATCAGACAAACTTTCATCCAGTTCTTCCACTCAAGGTAGCTAGTTGGACATGTAAAAACGCTCATGAGTACTATTGCTTGAACTGGGGCTTGTGGATGCTTCCTGGATTTCTCACCTTAAATTCAAAGAGATGGATTGCCTGTATTGGATCCCTAGGTCCATTATTTTTTACAGGGAAACGTTGTTTATGAGCAATTTCTAAAGAACTCATCTAATTTCGGCGATGCTTAGACTGAAGTGGTTAAACGTAGCCTAGGAAATCTATTGAGGAGTTTAGAAGGAGACGAACCAAAAACAATGGGGCTTAGCTTTGCTACAAGGAAGTTCGCCTATAACAAGTCTAGAAATCAAACTACTTAGCCGAGCCCATTTGAGGTTGTGTGGACAGAAACTTTCTGGTGTGCTTGAGTTAGCATCTCTTTTTTGTATTGAACACTTGATGTTCAGACTGAAGATATGATAAATTATCTACTTGGAGTACACAAATAGGCCAAGCAAGCTATTTCAGATAGTAATGCCAAGTATAAAGCCTAAGTAGATATTCATTGTAGAAAGGTTTTCTTTAAGGTAGGCGACTTTGTTTGAGCAATTCTTATTAGTGACAGATTTACCGTGAGAGAGTACAATAAACTCAAGGAAAGGAAGATTGGTCTATTGCAGAAGATCAATGACAATGTCACAATGCATATAGACTCTCTCCCTAGTCGGTCGAAAACTTTTGGTGTGTTTAATGTGCATCATTTGTCTCTGTACTTGATGGATGACTAGAATTTAAAAATGAGTTTTTTCCAACTCATGGATGCTGATGTTGGCAAGTTCATAGAATTTGATAGTTTTAAATAATCACCTATGGATATGCTACTAGTGGATCATGCAGAAAGATTAGCAGATTCGATTACGAACCAAACAATATTACTACAATATTACTAAAATGTGATTGTGATTACTTTTTAAAGTGTTTTTTTTACTTAGAAATATATTAAAATAATATATATATTTTTTATTTTTTAAAAATTATTTTTGATATCAGTTCATCAAAATAATCTAAAAACACAAAAAAAATATTAATTTAAAGTAAGGAAAAAAATTAAAAATTTTTCTTTTTTTTCAAAAACATTTTTGAAACGCAAAAACAAACAAGTTCGATCAAAAAGAAATATGGCACAAGAAAGCTTATTACTTTTGATTCAATCGAGTCAAGACTTAAATTTTATCTTACATATCTAGTTTTATAAAATAGCAACTCGCCCCAACTAACTAATTTAGCCTTAAAAACTCTTAAATTAGATTTGAAAGCCTATTTATTTTTGAATTTTTAGTCTAGTTTTCAATTTTATGTTTTTTATGTTTAACTTAGTATTCTTATTTATCCACCTTATAAAGATTGGTTTCCAATGCATATATAAGGAGTTAGTAAACTTCTTGAAAAAACAGATCAAATTAGAGAAAAATATCTAAAAATAAAATTCAAATTAGTGTTGTTACAGTGATAACCTTTACTTGCTTTCTTCTTGTATTTTATTTTCCATAAACGTGACACCCTAAGCGAAGATCAAATCCAGAAATGCAGAGTTCATCAAGTAGCAAATGGTGCAAATACCAAGGAAGACAATCTGATATCCAAATGCTTGTCCAGAGGAAACGTATTTAAAATGGCAAAGTACAAAAGAGATACAGTTGACCTTTCTAGCTCTGACATATGTTAGTGCAGCATCAAGCTGTGTCGCTTGTTGCACAAACTCACTCAAGGTCTGCTCCCCAGGACATGAACCTTCAAGTTTCCTGTTGATAGAATACAGGTCAATAGATGCTTTGAACTTTTATGTAAACCAAGTGTATGGAAAGTTGTACGAGATACCTTTGAGGTATTTGCAGTATCTCCGCAGCTGATTTCAAATTTGCGTATTTACCAAAGTATACCTGCTTAGGAAATAGGTGATGTTTAGCAGTTGGTTCCGTACTACAAGGAAATATCAATTAGAAAAGTAGAAGAATATTGCTAGGTCAAAAACTAGGAATACCAGGCCATAAATTTATTTTTACTCTCCAAGGTTTTTGCTAGTGCAAGTACCAATAAATCTAAATGACACAATGGTCGCATACCTCTGAATCATTAGCACCTTTAGATGAAGTAGCCATCACTTCAGAATGACTCTTGTAACGCTCGAGGATTTTGGCTATGCTGAATTGCATAACAAGGGGACAGACAGCCTTGGTAACTAAAATCAAATCTTTAAATAAATAATATAGTTATAATGGAAATTTACATCTAGCAAGATGGCAAAATGTGTCAGGGTGAAGTAAATTAACACCTCAACAGGATCAATGCGATGGGATAAGATAGTGACCAAATAGAGCAACCTGTAGCTTTTTTGTTTTAGTTTGATTTTTCTGATTTTTTCTAAATTTTGCAGTGTAGAAAAAACCCCCTAATATAGTACCTAATTGTTTGCCATTCTTTGAGTTTGTTTTGAATTGAGATAGAAGTTGTTTTTTAAAATGTTTTATTTTACTTGAAAATACAACAAATATATATATATATATATAATAAAAATAATAATGAAAAAAATGTAATCCAGCCTCTAATTAAAAAAAAAAGGACACTAAATTTCTTAAAAAAGAAAAAATTATTAATTCTTAAAAAATGTGTTATTTTCTAGGATGTAATTTAAAATATAGGTTATTGTCTTACATTAATTTTTAACTCTTTTGAACAAACATTAGCAATATTAAAAAGGAATTTTTTATTAAAAAACTATGTATTATATTTTTATTCATAGACTTACAAAAACGTTCGTATTGTAAGTTCTAGTAATCAAAATAACACTGAAGTAATTGATTTAAGGATAAGAAAATGAATTCTCGCATCACCAATAAGTTTTCTTTAAATTTATAACGGTATTAGAGCGTCAAATATAAAAAAAAAACTATTTTCTTTCGACAATGAAAACTTACTTGTTCATATAAATTATGTCTATATATATATATATATATATATAGAAAAGAGTGGAGGAAAGAGTTAGTTTTTTAGCAACTCTTTTAAATATTTGAACAAAACCCATCTTTTATAGATGTAGCAGGCCTAACACAATAACAAACAATTATTAATTTAAATTCGTGTCATGTATAATTTTAAAAAACATTAATAGTAAGTAAAGTTTTTTTAATAGTTATTATATTTAAGAGTTGAGTATATATAAATTTTAAAAGACAATCTCCTTCAAGTCCAATATTTACTTAAGCGGTCAAAAATCATTTATATTGTTCAAAAACAAATAAATTAATTTGATTATTATTATTATTAAGATATATATAAAATCACTTGAAAATAAAACATGTTAATATAATAAAAAATAAAATTTATCCCTTTATAAATTAAAAAAAGAAGTAACTAGTTGATTAAAGCTTGTACCTTTTGTTTCTCGGTAACCAATTTTTCATGAAGACCAGGTTATGCTAATGTTTGATTACGAAGATCTTGACAGACACCGCAGGGCAGACAGGCGGGAGGGTTGACACTACATTGCAGAACAATTACTAGGAGTGTTATTATGTGTGGTTATAAATTTTTAATCCATGAATGAGAGGTTTTTGGCATTATCCAATCTAATTTAATTCTCATGGGCATGCTGGCGTGCAAACATTCGTTGTTAAAAAAACTTATAGGATCCACAAGATCATATCATATCTGTACAATCAGAAAGCAATAATTGAGTGATGCACTAGAGCCAGTATAGATAAATAAATAACAAACAAGTTCCACTGCCACATTTTATTTCATTTTTTTCTCCGGATCAAAGCATGTATCAAAGGGCCTTGGATTGCCCCATCAACGGCAGACCGTCAGGTTTCTTCAAGGTGAGTCATGGACTCAGGTAAGGATGCCCACTGTCCCCCTACTTGTTCACATTAATTCTTATCACAGATTCTATCAGCAAGTATCTGTGGTCTAAGCCTAGGCCAATCAACAAGTGTGAAAAAGCCCCAAATGTTCAAGCAACCAACCACGGACAGTAAGCAGATGACATCATTCTCATGGGGGAAGCGAACGAGTCTGAGGCAAGATTTAACCAGTGAAAGTAGCAGTAGCAGTGGAAGGGGCAAGAATTTTCTTCTTTGTTGAGTCAACTCATCTTCCCCTAAGCGGAACACATGGTCTGCAGGGTCCCAAAATCTTGAAGCAACTCTTTCAGAGTTAATTTCTGAGGAGACCCGAACACTATGCAGCCCAAGACTAAAGATATGGTCATGGCCACTCCGGCATCAGGCCAGTATGAAGATCAGTCAGCATCACAGTCTCGACCTTCTTCTTCCCCTATTATAACTTCTAAATGGCTTTGTCATAGGGATAAAAACTTAAAAGCTTTGGCAGAAACATTGTTCGATAGCTCTTCTAAGAAACCAACTTAAACTATAAAAGCCAATCTGTCCAAACTATCTGTGAGTGACTCCAACTGCTCGGATAAAAAAATGAAAACCATGGAGAAAACAATGTGGAGAGGGACAATATTATTGTTTTTGCTTCTTTTTTCTGCCTTTCAAACAGAAAAACCATTATACTAACTCCTTAAGGTAAACTGGTATTTGTACAAGGATTCTTTTGCAATTTTAAGATTGACCAAGGACAATATAATACTTTCATCTATTTTTTAATTGATAAAATGACTAAAATATTATTAAAAACAAAATCTATAAGCATAGTGAGACTTTTTATATTTTCACTAGTAAAATCACAGACTTATCCTTGAAAAAAAATTCTTTAATTAACATGCCGGAGTTTTTTAGTCTTTTTCCTTTTTAAAAGCACATTTAAAATACCTAATTACCCTTAAAAGGAAAATATTTGGGCCAAGAGCATGTTTGTCATTAAGCTATGGGTTTCTTGTTATTATTAGGTACAATAAATAGCAATTTGATATTTTTACAAATATAAAATATTAATATAAATAAAAAATGGCACCAAAGTGTTAGCCATTCAGCCTCATTAAGACTACGCGTGCGGCTGATTTCAGCAGCTATAAACACCTTTCAAGTTTCAACGGTAGTGATCGAATCACTCGGCAGTCCTCCTTCCCTCAAGCAGACTAATTGGCAGAGGACATTGAGTTTGGCATTTCAGAGCATTGGAGTGGCATATGGAAATATCGAAACATCTCCACTTTACGTTATATGTAAGCACTTTCACCGAGGGTATTAACCATGACCAAGACATTCTTGGGTATTGTCCCTAATAATCGACACCATTGTGCTGGTGCCTATGCTTAAGTACGTCTTCATTGTTCTGTGGGTCAACGACAACCGTGATGGTAAGCTAACCAAAATTTAATTAATTGTTAAGAAGATTCCCAAATCATTGAAGTCGAATCTTCTCTGCTTGACTATATATACAAGTCTAAACTTTTGTGTAGGGTTTTCTGACATGATCTTTATCATCCGTCTCAGTCACCGTTTATGATAAAACGACCATATTCATATTGGAACACTGTTTATATAGTTCATTTCCTCAGAAAATTAGATGGACACAGGTTGATGGTGGGCTTTTCATGGAAATTAATGAGAAGTGTGAATTTGAACTTCATTTACAGCATTTCCGTCACCTGATATACTAAAGGAATGGAAAACGGAATGCACATGATTATGTGAAGCATGCCATATATATGTTTTTTGTGCAGATTCCGATTAATGAATCAATGTCCTAAGATGATATATATATATATATATATATATATATATATATATATATATATATATATATATATATATTTTAATGCAGATGTTGGGCCAATTTTTATATATTTTGATTAATTCCACGTACCTTAAAGTTGATAATTATATAAGCTTCCAGTAACTTTGAGAATGATAATATAAAAAAACTTTGAGAATGATAATATATTTTTTTTATTATATAAACATGTGCCGATAGTTTATAGGTCTTCCTAGTATTTTTTTTTCCTTCTCAAAAGATCATTTATAGCATGAAATAAAAATCAAACCAGAACAAAAAAAAAATTGATGTGTCATGTTGTCTATGTAGAAAGATTTTTATAAATGAGTACTACAGATGATATGTATAATATATATATTACTAGAGTCTTCCCTTGCTAACATTTTACTGATATTTTTTTGGCCGAGTGATGTTAATTAAAAACCTGAAGATCTCAATAATTAATAAGCATCATGCTCGGATCAATAGAAGTAATATTGTAGGGGATTTAGGACTGGAGACTCTGTTATGGATGCATGATTCTTTATTTTGGGTTTGTTCGGTTTTGTTGTGCTTCAAAATAAACGGTTGTTTTTAAATATATAATTATACAAGAAGCAAGGGGATGAAATTATTACCAAAAACAATTATATAAGCAAGGGGATGAATGCTTCTTTTGTAATTTGTTTTTACACGTTTCTGTTAAATAATTGTAGATTCTCAAGTGTTGTGAACATACTTTTGATTTGGCGTTGATGATTTTTTTTCCGTTTTATTTCTCTTATATCCTTAATTTCTACGTGTCCCTACTAAATTTTTAATATAGCCATTTAATTTATTTTTTCTTCGAATTTGATCTTTTTGTGTCAATTAATGTTATTAAGAATTCTAATAGTGACACCCACGAACAACTCATATAAAGATATTGTGTTAGGGATCTATAATTAAAGAGACAGTCTGCACAAAGATGCTACAAATCCATGATAGTGTAACCCATACAAATATTGTTTATGGTGGAGAATATTTTTTTAATGAGGTGTAAGCTCGAAGATGAATTTCTTTCCACTCGAAGAAATTGATGTAAGAGCTTTTTATTAGAAAATATATATTTTTCTTCGTTGATTTTGTTTTTTCCTGATTTTATTTTTCTATCATGTATTATTAAGCTTTTATAGATTCTTTTTCTATTTGAAGAAAATAGATTTTCTAGTTTATTTTTTCTATTCAATATTATTAAGGTTTTCTAATTTTTTCTATATGAAAAGCTGTAATAATTTTTTAACAAATTAAATATTTTAAAAGTCTTCTATGGTGTTTCTATTCTGGTTTTGCCTAATAACATACTTCATTATCCTTTATTCCCGTTTGCATCACTTACCATGTGTGGAATAGTTTTACACGCGCAACTTATCAAAACTGTGTATTAATTCTCAATTTGTCGAACCTAGTTAGAATCTCAAGTCTTCTTTTCTTACTCGTTATTCCTTAATGATGAGGAGTATTTTTGAAGATATAAAATCTAAACTTGTTGATAACGTACATTCTATTTGTTTTAAAAATGAAAAACTGGCAGGCACAAACTCCTAAAATAGAAGGATATATATGGGGAGCTATTTCTCCTAAATTCTCAGCTTATATTGAAACTATTTATGTGAATAAAAGATTATAAGCTTAATGAAAAGACTAATTTAATCACTCAAATGTATTAGAATGTAAGGGTATATATGTTAATCAAATTATAAGCTTCGGGCAAGAAGTTTAAATTTTTATATATAGTATGGATACGCGCATGCAGCAAATACAAGACTCGCAAGGATTTTCCTTTCAGAGAATGGAAAGTTCATCATGTGCAAGCCGTGACGGCTAGCGTGAAAGGCAAAGAAGAAGCTAAGAATCCAAATCTATCTACCCGTTGATTCATCAATTAAATAGGGCATCAATAACAGTAAACATTTCGCTTAAAAGAATGTAATCGATCGGCAAATTAAATTACTACAGAACATTGAGAATTCATATTGCATTGTAAACATGGAAAGAAATTTGGTAAAAGAGGACAAAAAAATCTATAGTGATCTGACGTTAAGAGTCTATCAACTATATAAATCACTATTTGATTAATGTACTCAGTTTTTAGAGGGGAAGAGGAGTAATGATAGCACCAAATCCCTAGAAAATTACCAAATTAAAGCAAACAAATCAACAAGCTATTTATGTGCAAGGACAAAACTAAAACAATGTAATTATGTGTATTAATAGGAAATCAAGGGACCTAAGAATGAAGTTTTAATAAACAACAGACTTTTTTTAAATTAAAAAAAAAAAACTTGAAGCTCATGAACAAATTTCAGACATGATTCGGAGAAAAATTAAAAGTTCGAAAAGAGTTTGGTACCTGCCAACGCTAGAGAATTCATAGAGCTTGCCTCCATTGGAAAAGGTGAGGAGAGCTACTTGGACGTCACAAAGAACAGAGAGCTCGTGAGCTTTCTTAATCAATCCATTTCTCCTCTTTGAGAAAGTAACTTGGCGACTGCTCTTGTTTTCGATTCGTTTTAGCTCTACTTTCTTACGACCCATTCTCTCTGCCTATCTATCTATCTCGATCGATCCAGATGTTCTGACCTAATTTCTTTCCTGATTTTGCAATGTAACCTTTCCTCAAGTGAAGACAAATAAAAAGTTAAAAACATGACGATTATGGCGTGGATGCAGGTTCACTCGGTTCTTAAACCAAAAATATTTGATGCTTGTAGTTTGGTAACACGGATGCAATCATA
>Ga0325402_1004811_pt1 | contig 12524 bp, 9 predicted proteins | sample PopdelMetagenome_22_FD_207212 | JGI IMG/M metagenome (GOLD analysis project Ga0325402, IMG submission 207212) | Populus deltoides microbial communities from Bellville, Georgia, United States - Xylem-PdKOR-R3 | ecosystem: Host-associated > Plants > Phyllosphere > Stem > Wood/Secondary xylem... | reverse complement strand
AAGTTTCTTAGATCATCGAAGCATTCATACAACACTCAATTGCTGATGAGTTCATTTTTTTAATAGAATCCCCGCATATTTATATTAACTGCGTAACCGAAGTAACTTGCTTCTATTTATATTAATTCTATGAGTTTTGAAATTAATAATTATATAAATTTTTAAGAATTATTATATTAATAATTATAAAAATCAAATATGAAACTACAGAAAAAAATAAATTTTTAATCCTAAATTTTTAATACTGAGTTACCTGCTATATATATATATATATATATATATAAGAAAAAATCACTTTATAAAGACAATCAGGTGGCAGCATGAGTCATATGTATATACCTACTTCTATGCTATGGGCCAGGACATCATGAGCTACCGTGTTCCCGTTTTTCCTCACATGAACACAGAAAATACCTCCCAAGGCATTAAAAAAATGTTTCAGAATCTCAGCAAAAATAGTTCCTCATCTAAAGAACTCGATTGCAAGTAAGAAATCACTTGAGAACCAACCATCACATCGAAAAGATGCATTTTAGAGGTGTTAATTGAGTCCATTGCAAGGTTAATGACAAAAAAAATTTAAAAAGATCCTACAATAAAAATCAGAAGCTACTATATGAGAATTATATTATTTTTCTTGTTAGTTTAAAATTATTTTTCCTTTAATTTATGAATTTTCAGGATATTTTTATATCTGGACACTGTGTGTTTCAGATCTTCCATATTCAACAAGGATAGTATTGGCTTACTAAGCAAGTGGGGTTTTTTTTATTATTTTACAAGAAATCCTAATATATAGTCCAAGATTCTTAGTTTGCAGCTTACGAGTTATATTTTGGCAAAAGGATACTTGTTCTCCAAGGTCACAAGGTCAGCTACACAGCATTATTCTCCAAGAATATTACAAGGTCAGCTTACGAGTTATAATTGTATTATATATAGAAAACAAATTTAATGTCACTGTTCACGAAAGACCAGGTAAATTTAATAACTCAAAATATTTAGTTATTTTTTTAATTACTTTATGATAAAATATTGAAAGATGGTTTCCAACTAGTTTTTTCAACTAAACATACGAGATTATTTGCCCAGTAATTGAAAGAAAACTTATTATCAGCAAACTATAATCAATAAACAGCATGCATGGCACAGACAGGTTGACTTGTGAATTGTGAAGGTAAGCTGGGTGTGCGTAAGGTGAGAATATTATTAAAGAGACATGACACAGATGAAGCTACCCTTACCTACGATCCTGAGAAGGGATCATAGCAGATAATATAACTTGTTATTCAGGTATTAATTCAACTTACAGCTCTGTCAATGGAAAATCTCACTTACAAAATTATTGCTCTCATTAGAAATCTCAATACGTTAATTTAAACTATTGTTATTCGGGTACTAGAAATCTCTTCTTCTTTTATTTTGATTTTTTTTCTTTTGAAAAATCTACGTACATGTCTTCTTCCTCTTCTCTGATCATTGTCAACAGTGGGGATCAAAGTTTTATGTTTGACTGGTTTTATGGAAGGTAGAAGAAGATACGAGTATGAGCTGACCCACAAGATAGACTTGGATTACTATTATCCGAGCTGAGGGTTCCAGGATTGTGCTTCTTTTACAGCAATAATATTCACAACACTTCGAAATTGGTTTGTTGTTGGTAGGTGGGATTCAGTTTTTTAAACTTGAAACTTGTATGTATTTATATTATCTTGTACTTAATTTTTATCAATTAAATAAGGATGATGAGATTCAAACTCGTGACCATTTGATCATCAAGACTCTGATACCATATCAAAAAACCATTTCAATCCAATAGCTTAAACTGTTAGATAAGATCTCATGATATGATTTATATTATTTTCTAACATTGAATAATGCTTTGCAAGATCTTTTGATTGTTGTTGTTGTTGAGATTTTTCCATAGATTATTATGCAAAAGGTCTTTTGAAAAATTAAGTTCAAGTCTGTTGGAAATTTTCCATTTAAAGGTATTGGGTTGAAGTTATTGTAAGTTAAGAAAATCTTATTTTATATCTAAATAGAAGGTGTCATAATTTATTTTTAGGTTACTTTTCAAAATTTATTCTTTTTAAGAAACATAAAAAATAATAATAATAGAAAGAATACTGATATATATTTTGATAGAAGCAGGATGAGGAGGTACCAAATATATAAAAAAATCAAATTGAATTTTTTTGACAAATTAGAAGCCTAATTAGACCCTTTTGTACCAAAAATGAAGAAATAATGTGGAATTTAGGTCAAATTAAATGATTTTTTGATAAATCTACATAAAAATTAAGCCCAATGATATAATTAGATTTTTAATAGGCCAATTTAATCTAATCATTGGTCAAATTGAAAATTTTATTATGTTAAAGGATTTAATTAGGAGTAATTAATGACTTAATTATACTTTAAATAGATATACCTTTATAATTATACTCAAATTCTTTTTTTAACACATCATCTCAAAAGGCCGACCCGTCATTACTCGATGCCACGGGCGCCCCCTGACAATAGGTCTGATAATGAGTAATTCTAATGTGTGAATTATTCAATTTGTTTCCAAGTAGAAAACCTTGATGAATTAATTTAAAGATATTATAATGTGAAAATTTAAAGGTATTGGCATTGTGTCGGGTTTCATGTAATTCAATTTGGTTTGGTATTGCATCTAATTTTTAAGTTTGTTAAAAAAAAACTTATAGAAGACCAAGCTCAATAAAAATTTGTTAAAGCTCAATATCCAAAAAATTATTAGAAATAACATAATTCATTTATTTGTAATATAGAGATAAAAATTACAAGGAGTTTTTGTATCTAAAATATTATTTGAAATGATACAATAACAAAAAATTCAAAATTCGTTCTAAAAGAAGCCTCAACTATAATTAATTAGAGATATTCCAACTTATGTCTCATGGTACAAAAGTTATGGACATTCAAAATACAAAAAAAAAGGATAGAAAATGAAAATCATCGACTCTTTGAATTTCTAGTTGTGGTTCATTTGTAGTGTATAAACTATGAATAGACTTCTTTTTCTTAGACATCTTTTAAACCAAGTTGTATGTTTCTGTCATAATAGACTAATAGGATTTAAAACATCATCAGATTATAACAATTATAAATAAAAATGATGTATCTTATTTTATGTAAGGTATATTAGGAATGCTAATATATGTTTTTTAGATAATTAATTTTTTTTCTAAAATCTCTAAAAATCAATTAAAGTTTTTAATAATCATAATAATATGTAGAAATTTTTTATCCAACCAAAGACTTCTTAACTTGATTAGAAAAAGGTTGTCGTGATGTTATGTTCTGACGAAGGGTATGGCAATTATAATTATATTACAAAACATGATAAAAGAAACCTTAATTCATACTTCATTTTTATCACTTTCTAATACCTTAACTTTAAAAAAAAAAACAAATAGGTGAACACGTGCAGTGGTATGGAATTACACGTCCATGAGGCTCGTTTCTTTCCCAAATTAAACAAGAGAAAAAGCTAGTGACCTTTTTTCCTCAAGGGGCCAGTCTTCGAGGTTCTGATTGCTGGGTTTTTTACCATTAAGTTTTTTAAGTGAAGATCCATCCTTTTTTTTAATTATTATTATTATTGTTATTGTTTGGCATATATTGCCCCCACAAATTTAAAAGAACAGAAGATCCAAGTACAGTGCTGAGAATTCCCTTGTAGGCCGACACCCTCTTCATAACCCTACTTTTGTGTCTTCTTCTTGCTTAGCGGGGGAGAAAAAGTCACGAAACTAAGGTGTTTTTGATAATTTTTCAGGTTTTTGGTTTGATTATTAATTTTAAAATCTATAAAATTAATAGAAATATACGTCAGTTAACCGGACAGGTAGGAACACACAGGGCGTCCACAGGCTGTTCTGTTCTATCAATAGACTTCTTCCGTTATAGAACGGGCCGGTTTCTTAAAATATATATATATATATATACCCCTTCAAAAGGAAATGAAGACGCTTTGTTTTTTATTTAAATAAAACACACACACGGGCACACATCGCTATTATACCATCTCTCATGCCTTTATCACACCCTTCGGACCGAATATTTGACATGTCCAAACCAAAACATTATACAAAAGTGTAAATCTATCCCCCAATTATTAAGGCACGGAATGTTTGGTCCCTCGACAAAAAATTTCATCAATCGAGTCTGTGGATGTACATAGACGCATCCCGCTTCATAGCTGTTTGGAGTACAAAATCATACGTTTTCTTTTCCGACGATACTTATGTTTGGATTTATGTTTATTGATCATGAGCATGTGTTGATGTTGATGAATTTGTTCATTAATGTATAATAATCTCTGATTAGGTGAAAGGGATGCGATTTTACAGTTGCTCTAAACCCTTGCATGATTAATGTTGCTTGCTTTGAAAATCTTGTTTACTCTTATAAATTAAATTTCCGAGGGCCAATTTACTTGATCAAAGGTTTTACAATCTAATTAAGGTTAAGGTATTGAAATTTATGATGGGGATAAAACCATTGAGGTTGATGGGCTAACAAATCAAGTAATTATGATGACTGATGCAAAGGTAATTAGAGATTAGTAGAATTATATGCCCTTAAAACATAATTAATTTCTTGTTTAAGGACCAAAGCCTTACCACTTTAATAGCACAAGGACAAATTTATACCTTACCCCAAGAAAATGTATTGACAGAAAAACGGTGTTTTTGGGGGTCACGTCACTTTCCACGATATAGCGCGAATGCTGTTTTTGACTGCGTTCGGGCAACGGGTACCTTCAGCTCCCTGTCCGGGCAACGCCACATCTCTCTCCTCTTAAGAGGAAACCATTAAAAAAAGAGAAGAAAAAAAGGTGTAATAAATAAACATAGATAAGCGCACACTTTCACTCATTAAGCTGAAAAGGAGAGCTTCCTTTCTTTTTTTTTTTCCTTTCATTTTTAGTTACTATTATTACGAAAAAGAAAGTGAGGTGGTAGTGAACCGAAAATGCTTTGAAATTTTTCGACTTGGTAATTTTTGTTGTGTTTTTTGTGGTGGGTTTTGTGGTCTTGTCATAAAGTTGTGACCTTTTTGAAGTGAGGTATAATGGGGTGTGAGAGATCAGGTTAGTTTTTAGAGGGAGAAAAATGGTGGGGTTGTTAGTGTTTTTGTTGTTGTCACGTAGATGAAAGAGAAAATGGAATGTTAGGGGTTTTGTGGGTCTTATTTTTTAATTTTTGGTTGCCTATGTAATGGTGAGTTGGGTTTTGGTTTGTTGTTGTTTGGATCTGAGGAGCTTGAGAGATTAATTCAAGAGCTTTGGTGGGTTATGGAGAGGAAAGTTGGGGACTTTCTTTTTGTGTGGTTGTTGATCTTGGCGTTGCTGCTGCATCCAGTATGGCTGGTTTTGGGTAATATGGAAGGTGTGTTGTTTCTGCGCGCATTTATTGGTTTTTTGGTACTGTAGTTTTGTAGGTTTTTTCTTTTTTGGAAAATTTGAGTTTGATCCCGGTTTTTTTTGCTATATTTGCTGATTTGTGAAAATGGGTTTTTGTTTTTGCTTTCATTAATTGTTTGGTGAGTGAAGGATGAGTTTCTGTGGTCGAGTAAAGTACTTTGATAATGGGTACTGGTGATCTCATTGAATTCTTCAATTTATTGCTTTTGATGGTGAATTTGAATGTGTGATGTAAATTTGCGGTAAAGGTTGTTGATCTCTTAGCTCAAGAGTTAAAGATTCTATGTTAGTTTTTACTGTTCGTTACTTTTTAGAATTAAGATGATAGTTGAAATGGCTTTATGTGTACCTGAGAATTTGCCTACTGAGACATTGCCTTTTTGTTCTCCACTTTAAAATTCATATCTCTAGAGGGATTTATCAAATGCTTTAAGAATCTGTACTTGCTTTGAGATACATTTTGTTGTGGAGGTATCCTTCCATATACATTAGATAATGAATGGATGGTTACTGTGAGATGATTCCTGTCTTGCACATTTGGTGCATTTCTGCCTTAAACCCTGCGCTTTCTTCTTCTTTTTTGAGAAAAAAAATCTCTTTTTTCTTTTTCTTTCATGTTTATAGATGAAATGCCCTGAAGAAAGGGCCAGCCTCATTGTTCCTATACCTCATTGACTTATCTCTGTATATAATGTGCCTTAACTAGTGTATTGTTATCAGTTGTCAACCCCTAACTTAACTGGTTTGCTTGCTTGAAAACAGGTGATGCTTTGCATAGCCTTAGGAGCAATTTGAATGATCCAAACAATGTCCTGCAGAGTTGGGATCCTACCCTTGTCAACCCATGCACGTGGTTTCATGTCACCTGTAACAATGATAATAGCGTTATAAGAGTGTAAGCTTCTTGCCCTTTTGGTGTTCCTCAAGAACAAGCTTATGATGTAACTTGTTACAAACGTATTAGCTTACTTAAGCATTCCTGAGGAATACGGGCTGTGATATTTCTTCTTAATTGCACAGTGATCTTGGAAATGCTGCTTTATCTGGTCAGCTTGTTCCACAGCTTGGCCTGCTTAAGAACTTGCAATACTTGTAAGTCCTGCTCTCTGATTTTGAATACATTTGTGCACCGCACCAGTTCTCTTGCTCTTGTGAAGGGGATTTTGAAGTGCAATATTACAGATCCAGTTGCATTTGGAGACACAAATAAATGTTCTCAAGCATTCATTTCTTTGTCAAAATGAATAATGTTGATTCCCCAGAAATATATTTTTCTGAAATCATCAAAAAGTTTATTTCTTCTTTCTGGAAAAATATGACTTTGGAATTAGTGCATATACATTTAAGTGTAGATGTATTTCCATGTTGAACAGTTTAGCAATTCTTTTCCGAGTTAAAAAAAGATTCTTGAATGACATTAGTAGCAAGTGCTTCATTTGCTCTCGAAGATATTGTGTTATTATATCCTCACTGGGGTAGAAAAGGATCTAGTTCATGTCAGACGTATGGGTTGGATGAAAGTTCATAGGTCAATTGGAAAGGGTTGACGGCATTCTCTGCCGGGGCTAGTTCTCCTAAAGAGGTTACATTATAAGGATGGGAGATGTGATGACAAAAAAAAGAGAGCAGCATGAGATATTGCTCTCAATACTCTTCCAAGTGGGAAACGATTTTGGAAATATTATCTAGATTGTTTATGTTGGCAGATATTTTTCTCACTTCCAGCCATGCAGATGATTGTGCTCTCTTGACAGACTGTTGCAACCAAAGATTTTTCACTAAAACTACGTAGCCCATGAGACAGAACAATGAACTGTGAAAGAATTGGATATTTCCAATTATGTTAGCATTTCCAGTGGTCTAACTAAATCTAACGCACATGTAGTCAGCTGTCTGGTTGAGTGAAACTCGTATTTCCTATTGCAAGTCAGCAGAAAGTAAGAAATGTTTTATGTTCTGAGCCCCTGTTCTGTGTATTGGATGACCCATCACTTAATTATAACTCCATTCACAATGAGTGAAATGCTATCTTGTTATAAAGAAGAAGAAAAGAAGGCATTTCATGGGTATTGTTCCACTGAAGTGGTATCCTGGGAGGAAGAATTTGGAGACTATCTTAGCATTTTGCTGGAAGCGCCTGTTCCCAAGACTCAAGCCCTGTTTCTCCATGGCTACTATCCCAAAAATCTTAGCATTGTACCTAGCTAGGGCCCCTTGAGATTTTCACGGAACAATCTTACATGTGCTGATGCTCATCTTTGAGCATAGGAAAGTCTCAATAGTACGTGCTAAGGTCTCAGGAAAAGGATTTAATGCTTTTCCGGCATGAAACTGTGTGCTTTTAGCTTTGGTCAGTGAGATTGAATGTCGCCAAATGTATTCCACGACTGAAAATTTGTTTAGAAGATGTATCAAAAACTTGTGGCACTGTTCTGCTGCTTGATCTAGCAGAACAAGATTAAATGGCTACATTGTGATATTCATCCTAGATCTTGTATTAGCTCCATGCCTCGATGTTATAGTTGGGTGTATGTAAATTAGATAGTGTAATATAACATCATCTCATGTGGATCAAGACCTGGAGAATTGTTTGGTAAAAGGCGCAAAATAGCTATTTGGAAACTGTTTCAAGCAAATTTAGCAATGATGTATTTTTTCTTGAACAGATGAAAAAGGATATCCTGCTTGATCTAGTTATGGAAAATGACCCATAGCAGTTTGTTAAATCTTGTTTCATGAATCTATCGTCGATGCATCTTTCCTTATCTTTAATTTTTCCTTGCATGATTCACCAAGCCAAATTGTTTGCTACAGGGAACTCTACAGTAATAACATAAGCGGACCAATTCCTAGTGATCTTGGAAATTTGACTACCCTGGTGAGCTTGGATCTTTACTTGAATAGTTTTACTGGTCCCATTCCAGACACTTTGGGCAAGCTGTCAAAATTGCGATTCCTGTAAGTATGCTCCTATAATAGTCAGTCTCAATGTTTATTGTGTAGTTTCCAAATTGTCATTATATCCCATCTATTCTTTATTCCTATCCATTACTAGTCATGCTTTTTGTTATGTGTACATTGTTGTAGGATGACTAATGTTTGATTGAATGGTCATTTGAGCTATTACACTGCAAAAGAAAACAAAATGAAGTTATTAGTTGGCTCTTGGTTCTATTGAACTGCCAGAATCTCTGAGCTGTAGCCATATCTAAGGAGTCATCAAATGAAAAATTGCAGTTGCTTCATGTTAGACATGCACACAAGTGCTGTTAACCTGCATCTGCACTTGCATGCCCAATCAATCGTGCAAATTCATTATTTCACATGGCTTTTATATCCTTCACCTTAATAGACTTTTATGGTATATGTTTATGATGCTAATGTGAGTTGCTTCTCTTGATTGATTTTAGATCTTGTTTATTTATTTATTTTGGCATGTTTGGTGCAAGGATAGTCGGCTTAATAACAATAGTTTGACGGGGCCAATTCCAATGTCATTGACTAATATCTCAGCTCTTCAAGTACTGTGAGTGCCAAGTTATTTTCTACCTGTCATGAAGAATTATGTTTTGCTCTTTCAAAATAATCATTTGCAATACAAGACTAAGATTTTTACTTATTTTTTTCATTTTGAAATGCAGGGATCTTTCAAACAACCGACTCTCTGGAGTGGTTCCAGATAATGGTTCCTTTTCACTATTCACTCCCATAAGGTTTGATTATCATCAGAGCATTACCTGTCTATAACAGACTGGTTTTGAAATCTCTTCTGAAAAGCTTCGTTTTCCCTTTCAGTTTTGCTAACAACTTGGATCTGTGTGGACCAGTTACTGGTCATCCCTGCCCAGGGTCTCCTCCATTTTCTCCCCCTCCTCCATTTGTCCCACCACCTCCAATTTCTTCACCAGGTAATCTGCCGTTTGTTTTTAGTTTGAACTTAAAAGGTGTAGAGCATGCTCTCCCATTGTAGTTTTTTCTTAACCCTTCAGCATGGTTGGTTATCATTTTTGGCATGTGAACTGGACCTGGGATTTTTATGCCCAAAGTTCATTGTTCTAGTATTGCATGGTCAATGTGAGCTGTTGCATGGTCCAAGTTATGCATACTGCTAAAAATACTCCTGAATTTTGTGTCTGCATGGTCTGTATCAATATGAAGGTTTTTTTATTTTTCCTGTTCATTTCTCGTTTTGTACACACTGGCCGGAATATTTAATACGTGATATAACATTACTTACACAAAAATATAATGCTACACATTTTAACTTGTAGGTTTTAAATTAATTGAAATTGATTTAATTGTGGTTATAAAACCCATTTGATTAATGCAGTGATATTTTAAGAAATTTATAATCTGATATGGATATTGTTGTCTAAAACATGTTGTACACTGCCAATTCCATCACCTAAAGAAACCATAATTTTTTATCTCTTGTTTTTCACTTTCCTTGATTTAGTTTTCTTTTGGTGGGCAAGTATGTAATGGAAAACCAGTTGGAAGCTTCATCTCTTTTGTCTGCAAAGGCATCAAGGTTTCACCTGCCATAGGCAGAACTACCATTTCTTAATGTTATTGTTAATAATCAGTGAAAATGAAATGTATTATCTGACTTGATTAACTTTTGATCGATATTCGGTTTACAAGTGAATAGTTTGTCTAGAATTTGATATCCTGTGCTAATTTTGGGCTTTTTTTTGCATGTAACTTCAGGAGGGTACAGTGCCACTGGAGCAATTGCTGGAGGAGTTGCAGCTGGTGCAGCCTTACTGTTTGCTGCCCCAGCATTGGCATTTGCTTGGTGGCGTCGGAGGAAACCTCAAGAATTCTTCTTTGATGTGCCTGGTTAGTGTATTAACTGAAAACAGATTTTAGACTTGTAGGATGGTTTGATTAAGTATGTTTATACTCCTTTGCAGCTGAAGAGGATCCTGAAGTTCATCTAGGACAGCTTAAAAGGTTTTCTCTGCGAGAATTACAAGTTGCAACGGATACCTTTAGCAACAAAAATATTCTGGGTAGAGGAGGGTTTGGTAAGGTTTACAAAGGACGTCTAGCAGATGGCTCACTGGTGGCTGTAAAAAGACTTAAAGAAGAGCGTACACCTGGAGGGGAGCTACAGTTTCAAACAGAAGTAGAGATGATAAGCATGGCTGTGCATCGGAATCTCCTCCGGTTACGTGGCTTTTGCATGACACCAACTGAAAGACTGCTTGTTTATCCCTACATGGCTAATGGAAGTGTTGCATCATGTTTGAGGGGTAAAGCTTGCTATCATTGGCATTTATCTTTGATATTTTAACTGCCTTGGCACAATTTGTTTCGATAATCAGATAGGTCGATCAGTCTTTGTGCCTTTTGATACTACCTTTTGTGCCCACCATTATAGCGTTGTCTTGACCATTCCATGGATGTATGTTTGTAGAACGCCCACCTTCACAGCCTCCTCTAGATTGGCCAACACGAAAGCAAATTGCATTGGGATCTGCAAGGGGCTTGTCTTATTTGCATGATCATTGTGACCCAAAGATTATTCATCGGGATGTTAAAGCTGCAAATATTTTGTTGGACGAGGAATTCGAGGCTGTTGTAGGGGATTTTGGGCTGGCAAAATTGATGGACTACAAGGATACTCATGTCACCACTGCTGTCCGTGGTACAATAGGACATATTGCTCCAGAGTACCTATCTACTGGTAAATCATCTGAGAAAACTGATGTTTTTGGGTATGGAATCATGCTTCTGGAGCTAATTACTGGACAGAGGGCTTTTGACCTTGCCCGGCTGGCAAATGATGACGATGTCATGTTACTTGATTGGGTATGCGCATTTCACTGTGCTCTTATTTTATTTATGTTTTTGTCGAGGTATTGTGTGGTTGTGTTTGTTCATGTACCTGATGCACTTGATACTGTCTCCAGGTAAAAGGACTTCTCAAGGAGAAAAAGTTAGAAATGCTAGTCGATCCTGATCTCCAAAACAAATATGTGGAAGCTGAGGTGGAGCAACTAATCCAGGTTGCCCTGCTCTGCACCCAAGGCTCCCCAATGGAGCGGCCTAAGATGTCGGATGTGGTGAGAATGCTTGAAGGTGATGGTTTGGCAGAGAGATGGGATGAGTGGCAAAAGGTTGAAGTTCTACGTCAGGAGGTGGAATTAGCTCCTCATCCTAATTCTGACTGGATTGTTGACTCCACAGAAAATCTACATGCAGTCGAATTATCTGGTCCGAGGTGACCCTGGCACAGTTACAAGAGAGAATACTTCCCCCCTTTTTTTTTCTTCTGATTTGATGAATGTATCCTGATTTTAAGCTCGTGTAAGTCCAGTATGCATTATTCTATTCATTACCTTTTGTGCATACAAGTCGCTTTGTTGAACTGCAATTTGTTATCTGCCGACATTTGGAGTCAATGACATTTAGATGCGGCCAATGCAGTTCAATCTTGTCTACTGCCTGCAAGTTCATGCCATGGTAGACCTGAGTAGTGAGTTTTTCAACGAGGAAATCGATTCCATGGATTATCTGTGGCTGAACCCATGCGTCATTCACTAACTGCCCTCTTTCGAATTGCTGAGCTATTTGAACACTGGTGTAAAGGTAACACATTTCTTGTACCATGACGCTGGTCTTGTATGAAGTGAGGGTTTGGCAACGTACATTTTGAACTAGAATTGGACAGGGGCCGCGACTTGCGCAGCCCCCTCTGCCACAAATTTTGACGTAGGCTCTCCCTCTTGGGGAGACCTTAGGCCAGCACCCCTCCTGCGTGCAATGGAGGTCACAGACCTAGACCATGGGCCTTCAGGATCACCCATTGATCCCGTCCAGGTAAGTATGTGTAACGTTGCTAAGGCCTTCTAATTTATACCCGCATGCCTTATGTCCCTTCTTGTTTTTCCTCGATGTGGGATTCTAGACTACCTTGCGACATCACTTCCTCGTGCGAAGCAGAAGACTTAAATACCCCCACATGTGCCCTGCCTACTTCCAAACAGTTTAGCGACTAAACTATTTTATTTTTCTAATTAAGTTTTTAACTATTATTTTAACCTCTTTTAATTGTGCT
>Ga0325402_1004802_pt1 | contig 12531 bp, 7 predicted proteins | sample PopdelMetagenome_22_FD_207212 | JGI IMG/M metagenome (GOLD analysis project Ga0325402, IMG submission 207212) | Populus deltoides microbial communities from Bellville, Georgia, United States - Xylem-PdKOR-R3 | ecosystem: Host-associated > Plants > Phyllosphere > Stem > Wood/Secondary xylem... | reverse complement strand
AAACTGTTCTGTCATGCCAGCTTTGTTGAAACAATGTATATATGGTTTTGGACCCAACAAGAAACACAAAGTAATCCAAAATTCAACCATGAAAATTGAGAAAAGAGAAAACAACAATCCACAAGTGTATCATGTTAGACAAAACAAGAGGGCCATGCATGAGCTCCCAGCCCAAGAAAAGGTTAGTGACCCACGTTGATTATTGTGTTAGCGATCCCAGAAAACAAAAGTATCAAAGCATATACCAGCACATGACTAACGCGGCAGGAACCTCCTTTCTTTTTCTTCTCCAAAAATAGCAGCAGGAAGCAGAGAGAAAGAAGATGATGTCGCTTCACATCTCTGTCGTATATGAATTGTAATAATGTCCTTTTGTCATTTTCTTCTTCAATTCCATGCATGTGTTTCTTCGAAACAAACCGGCCAGTTGATATTCATTTATTACACAAATCAAATGTAGTTAACCCTATTTAATATAGCCTGAACCCGACTGTTTATACGAATTCACTTCTCAATTCTCTTCCCTTTAAACTAAACCATAAATCCTCCTATTAATTATACTAACCAAATCAAAAAGTCACGTGCTGCATGTAGCTTGAAAACCAAGGGAAAACATGTGTATCCAGTCTTAAGTCCTATTGTAATTACAAAATATATATATATATATATATATATATATATATTTGAAAGGAAAGATGAGGAGAAAAAGAGAGGCAAAAAAGGAGAAGAGGATGCAGGGAATGTGCAGAACATGCTGTTCAATTCATTCATGCTGCTTCACTGTCTCTCCCTCCCTTTGTCACATGCCAATCCTTTCCTTCCACAAAGGCAAAGATAATTGAACTTCTTCCCTCTTCTCTCTTTCCATGTGCAAACCCATGTGCTCTCTCTCTCTTGGATTTCAGGCTTTGCTGGTCCATATCACTTTCACATGCTCCCTTTAGAGGAAGCCACATTCCCAAATTAGTACAACATGTGATTTTTCACTCACTGATTTGCCCTCATCATTGCTCCATTACTTCTAAACTACCACCATATGTCTTTATTTTATGAAACCTTGAGAGGATCAACCTGGGATTTTGGCGACACTGTTTTTTTTAACGACCTTTTTCTTCTTTGGATCATTTGGCTCTCAATTGTCAATTAATTTACTAATCTTTCTTGTCGCTTCACTTCCTATAAGTACAACTAGCTAGAAGCTAATTAATAAATTAGGGCAAAGCTTCTCTCCACGTTCCATGTGTAGGAATGTGAACTCTCAACCGCACCTATCAACCTTGGAAACATGATCACCCAATATATTGATTTGTATTAAATTAGTTTGCATCAGCTGCCATCTCTATCCATCCAGTATTATCCATTAATCTTCAGCCTATATATCAACAATATATAAACAGTACATGCGACATCATTGGATTTTGTGTGCTAACTTTTTTTAATTATTATTATTATTACGAGAATTCAGTTACTTTACAAAACTATGCTTGCAAAATTAATAAAAATAAAAATTAAGTATTGGCAACATGATTGGGGGGGGGGGGGGGGGGGGTGGTGCTACACTGGAAAAATTTGAAATCTTTACATGTGCAAATACAGATAGGCAGGCTTTTGGTGCCAGTGCCAAGGACTCTCCTTGTGGCTTGCAAGTAGTGCCCACCTTCCCGCTTTAACTTTTCGATCAAAATACGAAATTGGTGTCGTTTTCTACGTAAAACTGCAATAACAACCTTGAAATGCATAGAAAAATCTGTAGAAGTAGGACCTGATCCCCACTGAAAGGACCCCCAATGTTCTTACCATTAGTGACCCATAAACAACAAATTACTGTTGAATGATCTGGAGAATGAATCTGTCTATGTTGTAGATTTCTTGGTTCCCATATCACCTTCACCATTCCTTTCCATCTTTCTTTTGCAATGCAAACGAGGGTCAAGGGATATATAAATATATGTACTTTGGGGTTACATGCTTAAAACATGCATGATCATTTCATGTAAATGACATAGACTGAGCAAAAGTTGTTTGGTTATTTTCTGTGAGTAAAGAAAATATATATATATAGCTCATGCTTGTAATTAATGTAAAAGTTAAAGGTTACAAAATTAACTATATTGGCACCCTTTAAAAAAAAAAATGATTTGTTTTTGTCTTAGAAATTTTAACTTTAATCTCTAATAACTTAATTAAATTATCTAATTTTACTAGTATTTTATCAAAGTTAATCTTGTAAATTTAAAGATTTGCATACATTTAGATTTGTAGACTCATTATAATAATTGTGAAATATTTTATCCATGCAAGGAAATATTATTTGATTCTTGTTGAGGATTTAGAAATAATCCCAAGTTGTTATACTTCCATATGATTGTAAATATGTTTCTAGATTAGAGATATGTTGGCATACATATTTGTAATCCTAAATGTTAGCCTCTCAAATATTATACATGCGTGCAGAGTGAAAAAAATAAAATAAAATTATTCAAGAGTCTCTAGAATCCCGCTAGATAGATCTAGAGTTACTTAGGGATTTACTATTTAAAGATTTGATATTCTCCAACTTTGAAGAATTCTTTAAAAGCTGGGTTGTTGCTAATCACAAGTCATCAAATTGTCCGGACTTCAATGGTAATCCACACGAACCACCAGTGAGAAATCTTCTAAATCCTTATTTAGGATGGAGGGATTGCTTTGCCTAGAGTGCTAACTCTTTATTTGTCACTTACATAATTTTTGTTTTTGTTTAACAAACAACCTTTTAAGAAATAAAAGTCATAACTTTATATTTATAAAGAGAATCTTAAAAACATTCTAAACAGCAAAATATCTATTTGCCCCTTAAATAATATCCATATATTATTTAAGAATAATTTTAGAAATTTAATCAATCAAGTCCCTACTTGATTTCTAGAATTATAATCTCTGAATTAAATATATTCTAGTGCTTAATTTCTAAAATTATTTTCAATCAAGTCATTCTTAATTAATTATCTCAGTTTAATTTTTAACTAATAGTTTTTAATGTGTATGACCCATTAGGTTTTTAATATGTTGGTCAAAATATAAATTATAATTTTAAATAAATAGAATTAAATAAATCAAACAATTTAATTTATTGTCAATTCAATAATTGATTAATTTATATTTGAAGATTAAATGCATCATCTAACAACCTGTCATGATCCCCCAAATATTATAAAAGTTATAAGTGATTTGACTTAATCTTTCAGTAATCAGTTTCTCAGTATAATTACTATTCCTTCATCAATAATGTTCTGATTTGGATATTTTAGCATGGACAGTGAATCTATCTATATATGTTGTGGATTTCTTGGTTTCTATATCCTACTTGCTCACCTTCCCCATTCCTTTCCATCTTTCTTTTGCAATGCAAACGAGGGTCAAGAGATATATAAATATATGTACTTTGGGGTTACATGCGTAAAACATGCATACTCATTTCATGTAGATGACATCGACTAAGCAAAAGTTGTGTGGTTATTTTCTGTGAGTAAAGAGTGAATATATAGCTCATGCTTGTAATTAATGTAAAAGTTAAAGGTTACAAAATTAACTATATTGGCACTCTTTTTTAAAAAAAATGATTTGTTTTGTTTTAGAGATTTTAACTTTGATCTCTAATAACTTAATTAAATTATCTAATTTTACAGTATTATATCAAAGTTAATCTTGTAAATTTAAAGATTTGCATACATTTAGATTTGTAGACTTAGTATAATAATTGTGAAATATTTTTATCCATGCAAGGAAAAATTGTTTGATTCTTCTTGAAGATTCTAGAAATAATTTCAAGTTGGTATACTTCCATTTGATTGTAAATATGTTCCTAGATTAGAGATGTGTTTTATTGGCTTACATATTTGTAATCCTAAATGTTAGGTTCTCGAATATCATATACGCAGTGAAAATAATAAAACAAAATTATTCGGGAGTCTCTAAAATCTTGTTAGACAGATCTAGAATTGTTTAGGAATTTATTGTCTTAAGATCTGATCTTCTTCATCTTTTAATAATTATTTAAAGGCTAGGTTGTTGCAAACCACAAGCCATCAAATTATCCGGCCTTCAATGGTAATCCACACGAACCACCAGTGAGAAATCTCTTAAATCCCTATTTAGAAGAGAAGAATTGTTATGCCTAGAGTGCTAACTCTTATTTGTGACTCACATAAATTTTTTTTGTTTAATAGACAACCTTTTAAGAAATAAAAGTCATAACTTTATATTTATAGGGAATCCTAAAAACCTTATAAACAACAAAATATTTATTTGCCCCTTAAATAATATCCATATATTATTTAGGAATTTATTGTCTTAAGATCTGATCTTCTTCGCATTTGAATTTTAAAAGCTAAGTTGTTGCAAACCACAAGCCGTCTAATTATTTAGCCTCCAAACAGTAATCCACATGAACCACTAGTGAGAAATCTCTTAAATTTCTATTTAGGAGAGAGGAATTACTATGCCTAGAGTGCTAACTCTTATTTATGACTTACATAATTTATTTTTGTTTAACAGACAACCTTTTAAGAAAAAAAAGTCATAACTATATAGTTATAGGGAATCCTAAAAATGTTATAAACGGCAAAATATTTATTTGCCCCTTAAATAATATCCATATATTATTTAGGAATTTATTGTCTTAAGATCTGATCTTCTTTGTCTTTGAATAATTATTTAAAGGTTGGGTTTTCGTAAACCACAATTCGTCTAATTATTCAGCTTCGAACGGTAATCCACATGAATCACTAGTGAGAAATCTCTTAAATCCCTATTTAGGAGAGGAATTGCTATGCCTAGAGTGCTAACTCTTTATTTGTGACTTACATAATTTTTTTTTTGTTTAACAGACAACCTTTTAAGAAATAGAAGTCATAACTTTATATTTATAGGGAATCCTAAAAACGTTATAAATGAAAAAATATATATTTGCCCCTTAAATATTATCCATATATTATTTAAGAATAATTTTAGAAATTTAATCAATCAAGTCCCTATTTGATTTCTAAGACTAGAATTATAATCCTTGAATTAATTACATATTCTATAATTCATCTAGAGTGATGAATCATCTCTTGATAAATCAAATACCTTCATATAGTTTATGTTATATCAAATGTCTGCCTATTTTTTTTACCTTTACTAAGATAATATGTAACAGGATCAAAACATAACACTTCTTATATAAGATAACTTAGTGATCTCAAGTCTAAGGATCACTTACACAACCGTCATGTGAGCCTTTTTAAAGACACATGCGATATCTCCATATGAAATTCTCATTTGGGTCAGTTTAGTGTACATGTCTTATGAAAAACACATACATATTAGTTATAGGTATCCTTTATACCTCAACTTATGAGAACAACTACTTTCTTTCATAAAGGAAATAACATAATATGTATCAGTCTCGATGACTCTAATAAATGTCTAAGTATTTAAGAGAGCATTGATTAGGAACATTTTATAAACATTTTAGGAATAATTATGCTTTAATGAAATAAAAATCTCATAAGTATAACAACTTCATAATTTCTTTTACAAAATATTTTTGTCCCATAAACTTTATCTATACTCTAGATTCATATATCAAATATTAGATTCATTGATCTAATATTATATGAATATTAAAGATAAATTAAGTCTTTATTAATAATAAATATGTATTTACATGAATATAATAATGTCATGTGTAACCAATCGATTGATTACATGGCATATTAAACTAATACTAAACTCTAGCATTCTAATTATGTATAGTTGTTATTTATGCCCATCATATTGAAGAGAAATGTATGAATGAATGAATGATACCAAATTTTAACTTGGTATCACAACCTTCCAAAAACCTTCATTGAAACATAAACCTCTTTTACTATTTTGAACAACCATCGCAGCAAACAACTACCATCATATGGCTCCCGAATCCTCTACTCTCAAACCATCAAACCTAGTAATCCATATTCTATTCAAAAATTTTGGCTTTTATATCGGAGTTGTCCTCACCAAAACTAAGTATGATGTATAGTCCAAAATAATAGAGATGTAAATCGTAGAACGTGAGAAGCTCAAATATATTATGGGTAAAATTGATCCACCGAAGTAAATTGAGGCTACCTATACAAAGTGATATGCAGAGAACCAAAAAGGTCAGGGGCTGGTTGTTGGCCTCCATGTCGCTAGAGATAATGAAACGTTATTTGTGAATATGTATTACAAGGGAAATCTGCAGTGCTTTTGCCAAAACATTCTATGATGGATCAAATGAGACACATCTCTTTGCATTGAATCAATATGTCTTTACATACCTTCAAACATGCTGGTAAACCTCTGTCAACTTATTATGGTGAGCTTGTTGAAATTTTCCAAGAATTAGATTATTATGGTAAAGTTATCGTGAAATATCTTGATGATATTATCACCTATAACAAATTTGTTACATGGTTGAGAGTGCACATCTTTCTTAGTGGCCTGAATACAAATTTTGAATAGATTAAAGGTGAGGTTTTTCATAAAGATCTTTCTATGGACCTCGATGACACCTATGCCTATGTTCATCGAGATGATATATACAAAGTTACCTTAAATGTTGAACCCAATAATCTTGAATCTTCTGCTGTAGTGGCTCAACGTGCTAAGCCACAACCTTGACAATCTGCTCACAAGATTGATTCTCACCAAACACTATCTTAGAAGGGCGTTATAAGATAAGTACTACTAAATCTGAATGTTTGAGCACTTATTGTGATGAGACAGGCCATACAAAGGAATAATGTTATGACTTGATTGACTATCTAGATTGGTGGGATCCAGAAAAAGAACCTAGCAAGCATAATTTGAAGCCAAAACACAAAACCTCTATTTTCATGACCAAATCTTCGAATGATGTTGCAAAAACTTCCTCTTTTATTGCTACTTCAGGTAACATTGGTTAGGTTTTCCATACTTTTACATCAGATGGTAGTAGTAGTACATGGATAATTGATTTTGGTGCTACGGATCACATGACATTTTACAGTTAACATGTTCCATTTATAAAACAGTCCACCATATATATTATCTTTACCATAAATGGCAATTCCTCACCTGTTATTGGAGAATGTTCAATTTATCTCTCCAGTAATTTGAATCTTGATTATGTTTTAGTTATACCTTCTCTCAACCATAATTTATTGTTTGTTCAAATGACCAATATGTTGTATTTTGTTGTGATTTTCTAGCATGACCTTCGAGTTTCTAAGGATATTCAAACTCAAAAGATGATTGGTTGTGGTACTAGAATGAGAAAGTTGTGCTATCTAGATTGGAAACCTAGCTACTAGCTCTTATTAGTTGGCTTAAGGTTATTTTAATATATCAAATTAACAAGTCCTTCAAAATTTAGTTGTGGCATAAATACTTGGGTCATGCATCTTTTGGATATTTAAGAATATTATTACTAAAGTTGTTTTCTCAATTAATTTTTTAAAATTTCAAATGTGGTATTTGTGAACTTATAAAAAGTCATTGTGTATTGTTCCCATTAAGCATGAATAAAAGTCCAATACCTTTTATTTTGATTCACTTTAATGTATGGGGTTGGCCAAACACCATTCCTTTAATAGTTCGCATGGTTTATCTTATTTATTGATGATCACAGTCATATAACTTAGGTTTGCTTAGTGAAATCAAAGAATGAAGTTAACTTTTTATTTCAGAAACTTTATAAGATGATTGCTGGTCAATACCAATCTCATATTCAAGTTTTTTGCATTGATAATAGTGGAGAATTTGCTAGTCAATATTTGAAGAAGTACTTGTAAGAACATGACATATCTCACCAAATGACTTACCCCTGATCTGCTCAATAAAATATAATTGTGGAGCATAAGAATTTCCACCTACTAGAAGTTATAAGAGCCTCTTTATTTGGATCTCACATGCCCACTATTTATTAAGGTGAAACACTCAGTGTTGCGGCTTACCTCATTAACCATATACCCTCTAACTCATTGAATTTTTAGACTCTCTTTGAAGTCCTTTATTTGACTGTAGTGCTCCTATTACTCTGAATTTATGACCTAGAATTTTCAAGTCTGTGGATTTTATGCATCTTCCCATGCCATTGCATGACAAACTAGAACCACAAGCCTTATGATATGTCTTTATTGGCTATTCCTCACTTCAGAAAGGCTAATGTTATTATCATTCCTCATCCTAAAAGATATATGTCACCCTTGATATTGTCTTTCATGAAAATGAAATGTACTATATTGTTCCCGAGTTTTTAATCCAAGGGGAGAAATGACATGAATTGCAGACTCTAAATTTGAATCCTTCTTTGGATCATTTAAATATAAATGGTGATGTTTTGGATAAAAGTGAGCAACCTACTCTCGACCTATTAGACGACCCATTGAATGGTGACCAACTTGTTCTTGACCAACTGATTGACCATTTGAATGGTGAATAACCTATTCTCGACCAACTAGTTGACTTTTTAGGTAGGGAAAATAATCAAAATCAAATTGAAGCAACTCCACTTAAAGTATCACCTTACCAATTATTTTATGAGGAAAATTCATTTCCTGAACCCCATATACAACCCTAGATACATTCTGAATCTCAATTTGTTTTTAAAAGCACTACCCTATTGAGCTACTAGAGGTATATCTAGAGTTAACTATGAACCTGTTCTTAGTGCCAATCCTAGGTACATTCTTAATTATTTATTGTATCTATTCTTACTAACATGCAGGAAGCTCTTAGAGACCCTAAATGGAAGGAAGCTATGAATGAAGAAATGAAGTCACTTCAAAAGAACTTAGCTTGGTTAGTTATTGAACCGCTTGAAGGAAAGAAACTTGTTACATTTAGATAGGTTTTCACAATCAAATACAAGGCAAATGGAACCATTAAACGATTCAAAATGAGACAACTCGCTAAGAGATACAATCAAACTTATAGAATTGACTACATGGAGACATTTGCATTAGTAGCAAAAATCAATATTGTTCATATTCTTATATACCTAATGGTGAATCTTGACTACCCATTACACTAGTTTGATTTGAATAAGGCTTTTTGAATAGAGATTCAAGAAAAAGTATACATGGAGTTGCCTTCCATATGCAATATTCAGTCAGAAGGTGGAAAACATGTTTGCCGATTAAAAAAAGCCCTATATAGTCTGAAGCAATCTTCAGGAGCATGGTTTGAAAGGTTTACAAAGTCAATAAAAGCTTTTGGATACAAGCAAAGTAACTTAGATCATACTCTTTTTGTGAAGCATAATAAAGGAATGATTACTTGTCTCATTATGTATATTGATGATATGATACTAATAGGAAATGATTTAGAAGAAAGGAGTGCATTGTAGAACCACTTATCTTGAGAATTTGAGATAAAGGACCTTAGTCCATTGAAATACTTTCTTGGTACTGAAGTGTCAATATTAAAAGAAGGTATCTTTCTATCTCAATAAAAATATGCATTATACTTATTAAATGAGACTGTTATGATGACATGTAGTCTAATTAGCATTCCCATGGAAGAAAATTTAAAGTTAGGCATATATCCGGATCAATTTCCAATATACAAGAAAAGTTATAAAAAACTAGGTGGGACACTAATGTATCTTGCACATTCCTGGCCTGACTTAGCATATGCACTAAGTGTTGTCAACCAAATCATATATTCTCCAAACGAAAAACATATGAATGTAGTTACCCATATTTTATGTTACTTGAAGTCATCTATGGGAAAAGCGATTATGTTAAAGAAAAAAAAGAATAATCTAGATTTCAAGGGATACACTAATACTGATTGGGCTGGATCAATAAAAAAATGGACAGCCTACAACAAAATATTTCATTTTTGTAGATGAAAATCTGGTTATTTAATAAAGCAAGTTGTAATTGCTCTATCTAGTGATAAATATAAGTTTAAAAGAATGGCTAAGTCAATATATAAATTATTATGGATCCATAATTTATTAGAAGATCTAAAAATTAAGCATGACAACCCAATGAAGTCATATTGTGTTAACAAGGCAACTTGTGATATTGCCCACAACTCAATTTAGCATGATCGAACCAAATATGTGAAAGTTAATAGGCATTCCATCAATGAGAAACTAGAAGCAAGGATCATTGAAACATCTTATGTCTTGTCTTAATAACAATATGCTGACCTTCTGACCAAAGTTGTATCAAGTCGAGCATTTTATGATGGTCTCAATAGATTAAGAATGAACGACATCTATGCATCAATTTAAAGGGAAGTGTTAAAGATTCTAGAAATAATTACAAGTTGATATATTTCCATATATAGATTGATTATAAATACGTTTTCTAGATTAAAGATATGTTCTACTAGCTGATAAATTTTTAGTTCTAATAAATTCTAGCATTTCAATTATGTTCTAAATTCTAGCATTTCAATTATGTATAGTAGTTATTCAAACAAAAATGTATAATTGAATGATACCAAATTTTAACTATTTCTTTCTCTTAAATTTCATGAGAAGATTTGAACTCAAAACATCATTTCTTCTTCTTTTTTTTCTCCTTTTGTAACCAACATTCTCATCCTAATACTATTTTTAAGAATATATATATATATATAGCTTGAATATTCTATCTACATCAATAAATTTTATCATAGTTAAATTTTAAAACTCAAAATAACTTTCCAATAAATTTCTAATGAATACATGGCTATAAAAATAAACAATTCAAAGCACAATCTTATAAATATCTAAAAGAAAATGGGAAGAAAAGCAAGATAATAATAAGACAAGCAACAGGCCAATGAGTGGTACATTTGTAGTTAACCAACAAAACCAGTTGCCATGTGCAATCACTCCACTACTTATACCACGAGCTGACTCAAATTCTCTCCTACTATCAAGAAGGAAAACTCTATATCCTTCTTCCCCTCTCTCTCTCTTTCAGCCAAACAGCTCTCTCTTACCATGAGTTCAACTCTAAAAAAGTCCAAGGTTTCACTAGGAAGAACAGAAAGAAGAAGAAGAAGAAGACCACATGGACGTTCTTGCAGAGCTCAAAGAAGCATTTGCAGTGGTGGGTTCGTGACAAGGCCCAGCAAGGTATCGGACAAGATGGAGGCTCTCAAGAACCTCATTCCAGCTACCCATAATGGAGAGGTAAAAGCTGACCAGTTGTTTCAAGAAACTGCTGATTATATTGTCCTCTTGAGGACCCAAGTTCTTGTATTGAAGGGTCTGATTGACTTTTATGGATCCAGTACCGAAAGAGATAATTAATGATTCTCTGTTCCAGTAATATCTTTAGTTTCAACATCAATGAAAAAAGAGAGGATCTCTTGGTGTTTTAGATTTATAAGTGGTCTTGTTTGGTGGAGGAAAGAGTGGAAGGAAATGAGAAAGAAAATTTGGCACTTCAAGATATAGTGTAGTAGTACAACCATTTTATCAGGCCATATAGTAATGGTTGTGTTGTTTCCAAATTTTCTTTACTTCATGCTATTGACATAAAATTAGAGTTTTTCTTTGTTGAGTTCGGCCCCCCCACCCCCTTTTTTTTTTTTTTAGGTAATGTTATTGGCGAAACTGAAAGACGAACCCTAGTTCTTGCTTTGGGGTTTGATATTTGATATTTTCTCAGAAATACTCTATGTTTGGCTCGTAGATAAAAAAAAAAAATGTATATTTATTGGGAAGAATTTTTCAAAAATGGCCTTCAGTGTTGGTTTTGCAACTTAGAATGTGATTTGAAAGCGTACAAAGTTTAGGGAATATATGCTGCATCAACCCCTACTAGCTAGTAATAGCAAAGGCAATGCCATCTCTCTCTCTCTCTCTCTCTCTCTCTCTCTCTCTCTCTCTCTCTCTCTCTCTCAGACATACGCAGAGACTCTCACAATTGTTATTCTCCTTAAAGGGATTGGTGCAAAGAGAAGGGCTGCCTGGCATTTTGACAGCAGAATCAATATGTGTAGAGTGTTATGGGGGTCGGAAGCATGGTGACAGTCATTCACATTTGCACTGCAAAGAATGGGTGGGAGCATTCTGAATATTTGGCATGGTATCTCGGCGAAATGGCCAGCTTTGTCCATGTCTCATGGCGTGGCGCACACACTGGCACACTGTGATTGTGATGATAGTGACAAGTTACTCAGCTGTCATGGGAAACCCACGTGCAAAAGCCAAATTTTAAGCGGCTTTTTGCCTTCTTTAATTTTCCTTTAAATTTCTTTTTTACCGGTGAGGGGCTTGGCTGTATGGTATGGATGAGTGTAAGATCAATTAATGATATGTGGTTGGTTATGTAGATATAGAAAAATAAAAATAAAACATTAATGATATATTTTATTGGTTAATAGCTGTTATAATCCTATAAAGTAAAATGGGGGTGCTTAATTTCTATATATATATATATATATATCTTGACACTTGTCTTTCAAAAACCTAAAAGTATTCAATATTGAATGAAAACCGAACCAATATGCATATTATTTTCAAATGGTTTTATTATACGATTATAGTTTGCA
>Ga0325402_1004799_pt1 | contig 12533 bp, 6 predicted proteins | sample PopdelMetagenome_22_FD_207212 | JGI IMG/M metagenome (GOLD analysis project Ga0325402, IMG submission 207212) | Populus deltoides microbial communities from Bellville, Georgia, United States - Xylem-PdKOR-R3 | ecosystem: Host-associated > Plants > Phyllosphere > Stem > Wood/Secondary xylem... | reverse complement strand
CATCGCATATGATTCATTACACAACACATCGCATATGATTCATTACACAACACATCGCATGTTCCATCGTCAATAATGGTATAAATCCCCCTTTCCATTGATAGATTAAGGTTGTCACGTCATGGAAACCAAATTCTACTGGTCAAGAAACTATTGGATTAGGCATCCCTGCCTTGGAATTGCAAGCTAAATATAAAAATTTGACTGCATTTGGATGTCATACCTGCAGGAATGAAAGAGAAGTCAGCTATCCTCTTTTCTATATCCTTGATGACGCAATCCTGTCCTCTATCCAAGAACATTCCAGTACTTTTACGTACCCTGTGACGAAGAGATGTAAGCGTCAACAAATAAATTTAAAACTTATTCAAACCAATGCAACCCCTTCTTCTTCTTCTATATATATATATATATATATTCCATTTGATCTGCAATAGAAGTACAAAACCTAGTGTTGAAAAATGCATACCGGCTAATCTTTACTCCGACACGTCTCGGCATCTACCACAGTTGATTTCACCATATGAGGTTTGGCAAGGTTTATTAAATATTCACGTTCTTCTTTTGACTGTTCAAAATCATGATGATCGTGAACACAAATTAATTTTCCATCCACTATATATATATATATATATATATATATATATATATATATATATAAAGTGGGTTTTTGTTAGAATATTATACCACACCAATTAATTAATTATATATAATTTTGTGAGAATAAATTCGATTTCAAGAAATGCAGAGACAAAATTAAAAAAGAAAAAGAAAAAGAAAACCCACCAAGAAATTGTGATAAAGAAAAGCTCTAGGTTCCCAAGAAAGAATTTCAGTCCACTTTTCTTCTTTCTTCTCCATTCGATCACCTTCTCTGCATCACCAAAAAAACCCCACCAATTGAAAAATAAAAATAAATAAATCAATAAAGAAACCAATGTTTGAAATAATTTACCTCTCAGAAGTCATACGCCTATAAGAACTGGGATCATTGGGGGGAAAACCTTCACTGCTTGAACGAAGAGAAAAAATCCCAAGACCCAACAGCACCAAAGGAACAAATGTCAGCATAAATAACATACTCGAGACCAACGTAAATGTCGACCGTTTTATAGCTTGTAACCTCGAGTGTCTTACTTTCACCATTGTCTTTAAACCTTAACCCCGGCTTTCTTGAATATATTACAGCAATATTTGAGGTTTGGACCGAGGTGTAGGTGTCGGGGTTGGTGTTAGAAGATGGTCTGTTATGGTATAGGAAGTTTTCGAAATATGGCAGGTATTTTTTGCTGTACAGACGAAATTGTCACTGGGTTCTTATGCTGCTGAAACTGTATGTCGGAGGGGTAGGAAGGGTTTGGCAATTTGTATAGTTTGCTGGTTAACGTTTCAGCTTTCCGGCAGCAGGGGGCAACACCAGGTTTGGAAATGTGGCTTGGAAGTTCAATAAAATTTGGGAGTCTTGTGTAGTTTTACTTATATGGAAAGGAAAAATCAATGATAAAATATTTGGAAGACCAGGGAGAAAATTCAATGACCCTACAGTTAGACCAACAAATCTTCTGTTGTTTATAGTATTCTGAATTTTGAGTCTTGATGGTTGGTCAGGTTATTGTTTGAAATTAATTTGAAATATTTTTGATACTGTGATCTTCATACTTTTCTTACATTTTTATTGTAATTAGCAAGTGGATATACCATTAATTTTATTTTATTTTTTGCGTGTGTGAGACCTACGAACTTTTCTTTGGTCTCTTGCTAATTAATAAATATCATCAAACATTTTATGATTTATCACTTCAAATGTGGTTTGCAATGTTGCATTTTGATTATTGATTTTATTTATTTGTAACTATTGGTATTAATGCATCATCCAGGAACTAGTACAAAAAATATTTGAAAGTGATGAGGTCCGAAATTATTCCATGGACTTGTAAGTCAAGCTGTATATAGGATATTTGGTTAGTTTTCTAATTCTAGTAATTTGATTTATTTTTTCTTGGTGAGATGGCTAGTGGATCATATTTAATACTTACAAAAGGTCCTCTCTTGTGTATTTTAAAAACTTTTCGGTGATTAAATAAGTATCATATAAGAGAAAAGGCAATAATAATTTAGAAGAAGATTGTTCATTTATAATAGAGAGAAACTAAGCTTACTTTTGAAAAATTTCCCCTCTCTTTTATAGCCCATAAAGCTCTTTTTATTGAAGACAAATGATTAAAGTATAAGTAAAATATTTATAATCTGTTGGTATAAAACATCTCTAACTCGTCAAGATAAAATATCTCTGTTTTATAATAATAAAATACCCTAATTAATTGTTCAAATTGAGAGCTTGAGATTTGTTGGAGTTAAAAAGAAATATATGTTTGTACTTGAGACTTGACAGAGCTTAGAGATAATAGGTCTAATAGTTTACAAGATCTACTTAAAATTAAGCTTAATGATTTACTGAATCTAAAAATAATAGATTTAGCAATTCACCGAACCCATATCTCTTGCTAATCTTCATATCCAAGCAAAAACAAGTTGGTTGCTTTGATTGTTGATTTTATTTACTCGGTATCTATTAGCATTAATGCATCATCAAATATGTACAAGGAAAGAAGGATGTAGTCAATTAAAAGAAGACTGTATTCTCCTCGAACAATTTTTTTCTCCGTTTTTGTATAATCAAATGGATACCATCAAACTTTAAGCAGAAAACGAATAGGAAGTAATATAGTTGTAAAACACGATCAGGGCAAGGGCCAAGTCAAGGTGAGAGGGTAGATCTTCAATTTTTTATTTTTAAAAAAAATCAAAACATCACATTGATAAAAAAAAAAATTCAAAAACAAAATTAACGGACTGAAGGACAGCTTTAATCGGGTCAGCAAATCAACCTTATTGTTTTCTTATTTTTTTTTAAAAAAAAAAAAAAACTCCAACTAATCGAGATCTAGGATCTTTGTTTTACCTCCGAATCCGACCCGGGTTTTGCGTTACCTCTTCCTTTGAAAAAACAAAAAGACATGCATTGAAACAGGAAATCTGGAGATTCAAATTGGGCCCAACAAGCACATTAAACGTGGGACTTTGATCCAACAGGAAACTGAATCGGCCCAGTGAGAGAATAGACCTCCAAATACTATCGAGGTGAAAACTAACAAAAGAATGCAGCAGGATTTCTGGAACGAGATTCTTCATACAAAGAGGCAAGAAGATGAAGCACATTCTATAAAACGGTTCTGGAATCGCTTTAATGGTGTTTTTAGACCCATCCCTCACCGTCATCAACAGCAGGATTCTGTCAAGCAGTGTTAACCGCTGCTCTTACAAAGGGTTATGTTTGGAGGACATGATGTATCTTTTAAAAATTAATATAGATCATATTCTTATGATTTGACAACTCAAATAATAATTTAAAACTTCTTTCACATAGAATTAGAGTGATGATCAAGTCACGAGTTCACCTGCTGGCCACAGACATAATTCCAAAACTGCTGGTGCTTGCAAGGATAGGTTCCTATTTCTTCGTGGAATGCATTGACAACAAGGTTTTGGTGCAGGATCAGTTTTCCCCTTTCTCTAGTGCATGTTAATCAATCTTTCCTTCAACCCCTGGGCGGCATCATTGCCTGTCATCCTTGCACCGTCAAGTGCACATACAACAACCATCCATGATCCAACTATCCTGTCTGTTCATATAGGGATCATTTTCTTTTTTCGCTGGCAGCAGACTCTTAATCCCAGCAAAGAATTCCAGTTTCTCGTCCCTTCAGGCTATCGAAAATCGCAAATGGGAGCAATAATTAACTAGCAGAGAAATGCTTAGATGATCTCGTTTAAACTCTCTTACAGAAAACCTATATTCACAATTGAACAAGTGCAGAATTCCCTTTTCGTTCAGCTATATCATAAGTATTGGTAATTACAGCTTCAGCATCATAGAGTTTCTCGATAGGAAAATCCATTTGGGGCAATTGGATTGTTAAATAGAAGTGTGTAAAAATTCTTCTGCCCAACACCATTAAATCAGAGTTAATGAAGCTCCTAATTGCACAAATTATTGAAAATCGGAGTGATTTGCAGCATATGGCATCAATATGAAATCAACCCTTCTGGGTTTTACAAGAACAACATGTCATCGACTCCAGTTTTCAGTTACAAAAGAAAAGAGGAAAGAAAAAGAAAATTACCCTCATCGATTAATCAACGATTCTCTCCGCCGCCGCGACGTTCTTTCTCAATCTGCTCTCTCTGCTTCTCAACAAGTTTATCAATCGCCGATTCTACAGCCTCTCTGCCGCCAATGAGCAACCGGGTCACAATTTCCGGGTCTTTTTCAAACCGGGCCTCTTCAAACTCCTTCCTCGCATTCTCCCTCAAAACATCTCTCCACAACACTCCTCGCGAATCGGGCCACATAAAGTACCGGGTGGCCCTCAAGATGTCTCGGTATAAATGCAGCGCTTCACGTCGCGTGCTGGTTAATCGCCGCTGATTCAGAATCTCTTCTTCTTCCTCGTCAAATGATTTCTCTTTCTTCACTAAATGTCTGTCTAATAGTTCTTCTAAGGTGTCTGGACCTTCGTGTAATAGACGTTGATTGAAAACGACGCAGCTTCGATTTATCATGTATAGAGAGCAAGATAGACTTCGCCATTTTTGCAGCTTCATAGCCATTTAGGCTGCCTCTTAGTTAGGAAAAAATGTCAGCAATGGAGGTTAAGGGGATGTGGTTTGTTTAGATGGGCCGCGGGAGGTGGGCTTATGTTTCTTTCTGGAAATTGGAATATGCAGGCTTCTGGCCCATCAATAAAACATGCTTCCGGGTAATTAAGGATTTCCACGAGTCTACTTTTACATAATGTCAGTTTAGATTTGGGTAGTAATCGTTTTTAAAGTATTTTTATTTTAAAATATATTAAAATAATATATTTTTTATTTTTTAAAATTAAATTTATATGAAAATAATTTAAAAATATATAAAAAATAATTTAAAGTACAAATAAAATTTAATTTTTTTCAAATACATTTGGACTGCAAAAACTAACCGTATATATATAAATACTCTACTCTTATTTAATAGATAAAAAAAAATAAACATTCATGTTTTATCCATTAAATTTTGAGTATTTATTATGTAAATATGTGTTTATTATTTATAAAAAAAATAATAATAATTCATTGTATAAATTATATTCTTAGCTCTTTAAAGATTTCCTAGCTACGCACTTACCATCATAGTTTTAAAACTCGGGCCGGCCCGAGGGTGGATGCGGGACCCAGTTGACCTGGGGCTGGAACCGGGCCAGGTTAAAAAAAATAGGGGAAGGAAAAACCAAGTGTGACCCGGTCAAAAATCCAGTTGCAACCCGTTAACTTTTGTTTTTGATCTTTTACTAAAACGATGTTGTTTTGATTAAAAAAAAGAATTGACCTGGACTACCCGGTGACCCGGACCTTGAACCGGCCAGGTCTGAAAACTATACTTGCCATCATTATGTAATGCTAATCTCGGGGTTTCAATCCTTGGAATGTGCGAGATGTATTATTAGAGCATGCATCATCTATTACTTTATTTATAAAAAGAATTCCTTAACCAGCAACCAACTGAAGATAACTTCATTTTATCTTACCAACCTTCCGATACAAAAATCTGTGATCATTAGACTCAAGAACAAAAGCACAAGAAAAAAAAATTCAATAAATACTTCATTGTGTACAAACAATATTTTCAAAATATTCATAGATTAATGGGTTTGAAACTCGATCGACGTTCATGCGAAGCAAAAGGACAGGTCGTCCACAAGAAATAAAGGCGTTGGTGTGGTATAGATTAATGGGTTTGAAACTTTGATCGACACTCCGAACGTTTTTTTATGTTTGACTTTGATGAAAAATCAAACTTTGCAATAGTTTAAACTCTCCACGGCATGCACAACCGTAGCTATCAATGCATAATTGCAGAGGACCACTTCGTTGGAGGAATCGTAATTACTAAGTTCACCACCGCAAGAGGGAGATTATTACCCATCATTTTCCTAGTAAAAAAGAAAGGTCGAGAGTGGCATGATCAATTACATTTTCTCTTCAAGTAATATCATTATTGAAAAAATAAATAATAATTGCAGCCTCGTTAGGCAAGTTTTTGCATTGCTCTCCACCACCTCTCTTGCCTTGTGGGTTAAGATCGATAGAAATTAGGTGTGCTCATCATCTGTCAGGTCCAATTCATTGTAAGGGTTGGTGAATGTTCGATGTTACAACTTATCCTCGAGTGTGTTCATTATTAACCAAAAAGAAAAAAAAGGCCCGTGTGGGTTTATTATAACTATTCTTGTTGTTGTATCCCCTCACATAAAACAAACTATTTACTTGAATAATGGTTTTTATTTTATTTTATTATTTAATATTAGGTTTATTAGAGATTAAATTATATAAATTCTTTTTAATTTACTTTTTGTGTGATTATTCAAGATTCATAACCAAAAACGCAGGTTTACTCAAGTATTTATTTCATTTTTTTCATTAACATCTTTTTTTTTTAATTTCATTTTTCATAGTTGTGTTAATAGAAAATTAGACTTTATAATTTATAATTTAGTATGCTTTCTATGAGGTTACTTTATCTAATGACTCGAGTTATGAGTTTAGCGGGTTAACCTTGGTTGACCCGAGTTTTTTTGTGTCATTTTTTAGTTAACCTTTCTATGAGGTTTTATAATTTGTTTTAATTTATTTTTTATTGAATTATTTAGATCTCATAACCCAGTTAAAAAATTTTATAAATTTTAATAACTTTCGTAAATTCCATCCTTTTTTTTCTTAATCTTTTTATTTTTTTTTATCCTATGTAAGTGTCACGTTTAACTGTTTTTTTATTTTTTATGACTAGGATGAAGCCTAACAAGTCATAGACCGACATTGACAAAGCAAATGGATGGACAGATGAGGGCATTAAATATATTAGGAATTAAAGTTGGAATGCCAAATAAATTTCTATCAAGAAAGAAAATCTTCATAGTCAGACAATTAATATTAAATTCCGGGGGGCACAAAATGGTTTGCTAAGTCGCACCTTCACATTTTGACCAAACCCTATCTATCTCTCCGATAAGACAGACACCGTCAAGTCACAAGAAACCTGCTGGTGCAAGTTGATGTTCCAATTTTATCTTCCTATCACATGAATATATAAAGCCATGTATGATTGAGGGACTGAAAATTTCGCACAGAGAGAGTTCAGGAATGGAGAAACAAGCAGCAGCAGCACCAAATAGGATCTTGAAATTTCTACCAAAAGCTGCTTCTGCGGTCAACTTCCATAACCTTGCATTTAGCCCAGGAAGAGACAGGAGATTAGAAATCATACACAAGCACAAAGCCAATGTGGGAAAAGGATTTAATCCTTGCAGGTCGATGATCCCAGTTGAAGTTAGAAGGCAGCCCAACAATGAGAGCTTTGAGACCCAAGAAGAACCCACCTCACCAAAGATCTCGTGTATGGGCCAAATCAAGCACAAGAAGAAGATGAACAAGGCTACTTATAAGCGTGTTTCACTTCCTCGGGAAACAAAGCCTGTGTCACAGACTCAACGTCAGGTAATGAAGCATGCATCTAAACTCAAGAGACTCTTTACTGGATCAAAAGCAGGAAGGAAATCTAATGCTTTTGATGGTGGTAAGCCAACACTTCCTGATAGAGCACCTTCATTAAGTCAAATGAAAAGGTTTGCAAGTGGTCGTGATACTCTGGCAAGTTTTGATTGGACCGCTCATCAGATTGCACCAGTAGAACCTGTTGGCAGGGACTATTATTCTGATGAAGAGAGGGGAGATAGCTTTGAAGATCAAGAAGATGAAGAGGTTATAATTCCTTTCTCGGCACCTATGGTGTTAGGTGGAGGAGTAGATTTGCTGCCAAGGAAAGAAGTTAATCTTTGGAAGAGAAGAACCATGGATCCACCTGAGCCTCTTCGATTGAAATCCAGTATGGTTAGAGCAAATTAATTCAAATCTTTTCCTTATTTGTTTATGTTTGCAAAAAATTTCATTATTTTTTAAAAATCTTAAATGCTGCAAGATAGAAGACGTCATTGAGATATGTAAGATAGATACAATTGTTAAGAATCATGTACAAACTGTGTTCATTGGATCTTAATTTGCTTAAGCTTGCTTCGAGTTGGCTTGAAATTAAATTGATGACTAATCCAATGCAAGGCCACGAAAATGCCAAAAAACCAGAAGAATAAAGTGATTCGATCGACTGCCAACAGTTTTTTTTCTTGGTTTTTTGTTCTCTCGGCAACAAAAATCTTGTTGCAGGTGATCATTTTGAAGAAGGCTCCTGGTCCTTGCCATATGAACAAGTAGAATTTTCTATATAAATTTGCACACGTTGGAAATTAATACTAGATATTCTTCATTAAGAAATTAGCACCATGCGGCAGAATTGGCCAGCTGCCTCGATTGAAAAATGCAACCATATGAAAGGTAAGGGGTGGCTTTTGGGTCCTATCAGATGTGTTTGAAAGGGCATCTGCAATATCATGTGTGTTTTAGGTAGTCCACCATGTCGCTTGCCTGCTAAGGCTAGCCCTACCTGCTTGACAATGACATTTATTTTTTAACTGATATTTTGATAAATTAATAAAGAAATTCTCTCTTTTTAAAAGTAAATTAATAAAAAAGATTGTTTTCTTTCTTTTTATGGGAGATTTTCTACCATGCCTGGTGTTTCCTCGATTTTTCTTTCTTGTTCAAACCCTTATTCATTTTTCTTTCAATTGATATTTGCCAAAAGCATCAAAATATCCTTTCTCCTACATTCCTGGATTATATAATTAATATTTGCTGCCAATTTAAAATTTGGCACAGCAATCATGTTCATCATCAATTATTCCATCCGCACAGGTCTCGGTTCCTCACGCCAAGTACGCGTCTACAGCCTCAAACCGTGTCAGGTCGATCTTCCAGCTACACTCAACCCATAAACAAGAAACCCAGCCCATTCTATCTTGCAACCCAAATGCCATATAAACTCCGCAAAACCTTTTCTTTTGTTTTTTTTTTTCCTTTTCAAATGGTAAACTCGCTTCTGACATTCCATGTTTGAAATTATTTTATTCGTAGATAATTGGATTTTAAATAAAATTTAATCTTTAAAATCAATACAAAAATAAATCAAAAGTCAACTCATTTAATTTACTACACTAAAGAAGAAGATTTGATATTAAAACTAACTTATCCAAAATACCAAACCACCTCTTCTTCTTCTTTTTTTTTGTAGATATTTTAAAAAAATAATGATGATAAGAGTAATATTTTAAAAAATAAAATAGATTTTATTTTTTAAACATGTTAATTCAATTTATTTATCAATTGAATTCAAAAAATAAATTATACAAAAAATAAAAGAACTCGGATATTTATTGTGCACACAATCACATTTTACTGTGGATTTGCACAATAAAATTATTATTTTACTTTTGGTTGGAAAATTTATAAAATTTGGGTTTATGGATAGGAAGATATTTTTCACATAACTCATTTGTCATTATAGGAAAGGAGGGTGTTAATCAGTATTTTTTCATCTTTTATCCATAATATAATTACTTAATAAAGGGGAAAAATAACATTTTCCTTGGGTCCAGGGGCTTTCAGGGTTTCCAAATTTTTTTATCAAGTGAAATTAGTTAGATACTCCTAAAAAATAATCTTTTTTTTCCTTTAAATGCAAGGACAATTTAATTATTTTGTTATGATTTTTTTGTTATTTTCATACGGGGTAGGGGTGATCAGGTCTTTTATTATATATATTAAAAAGTGGTTCATACGTGCCTAGCATGCTCCGGCAAGTGGGTGTCACTCGAGTCCTTTGAGTGGCTAGTATAACCCCAAAACAACTCTGAATGTCGCCATTAGGGTTGACTTTCGATGCACCTCACACCGCTGTCATGGTGATAAGGCGCATGTAGTAAAAATACTGACGGTTGAGCTCCTAGAATGTGTTTTTTCTTCCCTTTCTCTTTCCTCTCTCCTCTCTAGAAAAACACGCTAGCAATTACAAAAACAAACAAACAAACAAACAAGTTTGATTATTTGTTTGTTGATTTAAATTAGGTCTTCATTCTTTTGATTGCAATGTATTTGGTTTTGAGTTATTTATTAAGTTAATTTTATTTTTAATTTTATCCATTTACATTTTATTTTTATATCAAGTTTGGTCCTTATTATTTTAATTACAATGTATTTGGTCTTGAATTCTTTATTGAAATATTATTTTTTCAATTTCATCCCTTGACATTTGATTTTTATATCAAATTTGATCCTTATTCTTTTGATTGTTGTTTTTATCATTTTTTTAATTAGAATTGTTTTTCAATTTCATCCCTTGTGGTTTTTTGAGTTAATGTATTTTTATTATTTTTATCTTTCGATTGCAATGTATTTGGTTTTGAGTTATTTATTGAGTTAATTTTATTTTTAATTTTATCCCTTCACATTTTATTTTTATATCAAGTTTGGTCCTCATTATTTCAATTGCAATGTATTTGGTCTTGAATTCTTTATTGAAATATTATTTTTTCAATTTCATCCCTTGACATTTGATTTTTATATCAAGCTTGGTCCCTATTTTTATTATTATTTTTAGTTATTTTTTAAATGAAATTGTTTTTCAATTTCATTCCTTATGATTTTTTCAAATTTGGTCCTCATTCTTTGATTTGATCCTCATTCTTTTACATTGTTATTTTTTTGGGTTTGCCTTTTATGCTATGATTTGGCTGCATATTCAATGTCACAAATTCTGAAGGTTGGACTGGACTGGTTTCAATCATTTTTATTTTTTTTAATTTTATCCATCATAATTAGGCTCGTTGTAAATTTGTATTATTTATTTTTTAACATTTTTTTTCTGTAAAGTTACTGAATATTATGTCTCAGATCATGGATTCAGTAGGTTCACCAAGTTTTGATCTGAGTTTTTTTTTTCATTGTTTTTTAATTTTTAATTTTTTCAATTTGATCTTTCAATATTAGGTTGGTTTGAGAATTAAGTTTCATAATTTTATTCAATTTGTTTTCTATAGAGTTATCACAATCTCTTGAATATGTTATAGATTTATTTTGATTTTTGCTAAAGTTGGATGATAAAAAAATTTCATGTCTAGACTCCAGTTCTTTCAGCGTATTTAATTTTTAGAATTCACTTGTGTCATAACTCAAACAGATTTGAGTCAATTTTTTTTTTTTTTCAATAGTTTTCTTTTTAATTTTGTTATATGTCATTTTATTTGCTAAGAATTAATATTCATATTTTTTTTTTCATTTTTCTTTTTATACAATGATTTCATTCTAATTTAATTTTTACTTTATTAACAAATAAGATTATTGAGACGTTTTAGAAATATTATAAAGATATATTCTAATAATATTTACAAGCATTCATTTTTTGCATTGAATCATTATTTATTTTTTTCACTTTATTTATTGTTTTAATTTTATTTTCTAATTTTATTATTAATTTAACTAAGTTTAGTAAACTCTTTTGAGTTGATGAGCAAAATTTTAGATTTTTTTTTTCTTTTTAAAAAATATAGGCATTGTTTCAATATCTTTTCTACGGTTAAAAAAATTAGTAAACTTACAGCGTAAGACGAGCTTCTTATCTAATGATTGAACCTACCATGCATTAATAAGATTGATAATGATACATTTTAGTAATTAAAGCATAGCAATTTCGTGTTTTTTTCATGATTTTTTTAGCTTGAAATTCTACGAGCTCTGATTCTACTTTGTCTACATGTATTTTCCCGTCTGAATTTTTCTACCCAATTTGAGTCCTTTCAACGATTAATTTCGTACAAATGATAAAAAAATTCTGTCAAAGTATTTGGATTGTACTCTCGTAGGTAACACGAACTCCTTGGTATCCAAGGATTTCATCCCTTATGGTTTTTTTCTTTTTCTGATTCTAATTTTTCAAAACAAAATTGAAGGATCGCTGTGTTTATGAACAACCCGTACACGTCTAACATGTATCGGATTACTTCTTTCCTAAGTTTGAATTGGGAGATCACAGTTGAGACTTGAGAGGAAAACAGTTACGTGTCTTCATTTGATCGGTGCTTCCATGGCTACTTTCCTAGCACAGGACAACTATAAGTACGAAAAGAGCCCAGCATGAGACTCGTTCCTCTTGTCAGGTGGCAACGGCAATCTATGGCCTAAAGGATCTATTAGGTGAAATAATCTGTGCAATGATCTGTCCTCGCGTTGTCAATTTCGTAGCTGGACATGAGCTGGAAACTTTCGGAATTTTGTTGGAGGCATAGGCAGGAATCAACAATCTCCCTTCAGTTTTATGGACCCAAACATGAATTTGCTCGTCCATAATTATTTTTGTATTTTAAAAATAATATATTTTTTATTTTTTATTTTAAATTCATTTTTTTTATTTTTTAGATTATTTTAATATGTTGATATCAAAAATATTTTTAAAAAAAATATAAAAAATATTATTTTAATGCATTTCTGAA
>Ga0325402_1004798_pt1 | contig 12534 bp, 7 predicted proteins | sample PopdelMetagenome_22_FD_207212 | JGI IMG/M metagenome (GOLD analysis project Ga0325402, IMG submission 207212) | Populus deltoides microbial communities from Bellville, Georgia, United States - Xylem-PdKOR-R3 | ecosystem: Host-associated > Plants > Phyllosphere > Stem > Wood/Secondary xylem... | reverse complement strand
TCTCTCTTTATCTGTAAAAAAATAGATATAAAAACTCCCTCTTTTCTTTCTTTACGTAGCTGCAGATCTGTTTTTGGTGAGAATAGGAGTATTTATGCTCTATAATTATTCTTATTTGCATTTAAGCCCTATTTTCTTTAAATGTATTCGTTCTTGCCCCCACTTCTTTTTAGTTTAGTTTATTTTCTTTAATTTAATCCAGCCTTGGTTTTTTTCTCGGGATTTACATCCAATGTCATGTTTCTAAAAGATATCTTCATCACTCCATTCCTGCAGTTAATCAATGCATTAGAAGTTGCAAGAAATGGACGTCCTAAAATAACAGGAATTAAATTACGTGGTTCAACAGGTTGTGTATCCAAGACAATAAATCCATAGGATAAATGAATTTATCAACTTGTACTAACACATCTTCAACTATTCCTCTAGGCATTTTTACAGATCTATCAAGAAGTAAGAGAGTTACAGAAGTTGGTTTTCACTCACCTAGATTGAGACTTTGATAAATTGAATATGGAAGTAAATTCACACTAGCTCCAAGATCAAGTAAAGCTTTTTCAATTTTATGTTCTTCAATAAAGCATGAAATTGTAGGACAACCAGGGTCTTTATATTTCAAAGCATTATTGTTTTGAAGAATAACACTTACTTGTTCGGCTTAAAAGGCTTTCTTTTTCACATTCAATTTTCTCTTCACAGTGCACAGATCTTTCAAAAATTTAGCATAAGAAGGTACCTGTTTTATAGCATCTAATAAAGGTATATTGATCCTTACCTGCTTGAAAGTTTCAAAGATTTCAAAGTTGTGATTGACTTTCCTTTGTTTGGTCATGATATGAGGAAATGGAAGTACTGGTGGGAATCAGTCTTTTCTTTGCAATGTTCAGGTTTAACTCTTTCCTTACCCTCGGAGATTAACTCATCATCTTTCTCACAAGGTTCAAGAATAGGTTTTTCAATAACCTTACCACTATGGAGAGTTGTGACTGATTTGACTTGATCCATATGTTGGCTTTCAGAACTACTTGCATTTGCATTGTATTGCCCTTTTGGATTTTGTTGTGGTTGAGATGGAAACTTGCCTTTCTCTTGAAAACTAAGAGCAGATGTGAACTTTACAAGAGTATCTTTAAAATCTGTCATGCTTAGAGCAAGTTGAGTGTTAATTGTCTCTTGCTTTTCAATGAATGCGTACAAAGTTTTCTCAAGATTTGAAAATTATGGTGTGCTTGAAATGGTGGCTGTGAAATTTATGCATTATTGTTACCACTCTTTCAACTGAAATTTGGGTGATTTCTCCAACCAAGGTTGTAGGTTTGTGAGTATAGATCATGATTTGGCCATTGGAAACTCTTTAAAGCATTGGCTTGTTCATTGAGGCATTCCTTGAAAGAAGGAAAAGTTGGACAATCATTGGTTGCATGTTTATTCGTTTCACAGATTTGACACACAATGTCTTGAATAGATTTTAATTGACCACTCTTTTTTAATTTTAGTGCCTCGACTTTTCTAGCTAAAGATGCAAACTTGACTTGGAGGTCATGATCTTCCCTAAGGTTGTACATACCTCCACTAGATGTATGAAGTTGAGTTTTACCTGGTGCCTCATAAGTACCTGTAATGTCCTAATTTTGAGTATTTTTAGTTAGCAAGTCTAGGTACTCCATTGCTTCATTAAGGTTTTTATCTTCAAAAGTTTCATTGCACATCAATTCCACCATTTGTCTATCTTTAGGTGGTAACCCTTCAAAAAAATATGAAACCAATCTCCATGTTTCAAAACTATGATGAGGGCAAGTATTAAGCAAGTCTCGATACCTATCCTAATATTAGTAAAATGTTTCTCCTGGTTTTTGAGTGAAAGTGGTGATTTGTCTTTTGAAAGAGTTTGTTCTGTGAGACGGAAAAAACTTTCTTAAAAATTGTTGTTGCATTTCATCCCAAGCACGAATGGATCCTGACCTAAGATTTTGTAGCCATGTTTTAGCTTTATCTTTTAATAAAAAAAAGAAAAAAGCTTTAATCTGATGGTGTTCATCCTACAATTTGAGTCATTATAAGTGTTACAAACTTCTTCAAATTCTCTCAAATGCAAGTATGGATTTTCTAGATTTAAGCCATGAAAAGAAGGTAAAAGTTGAATAACGTCTGGCTTAAAATTAAAGTGAGATGCATCAGGAGAGAAAACTATACATAAGGGTACACTTGTTCTTGTAGGATTCATGTGGTCTCTAAGTGTTCTAACTCGATTATTCTCATTATTCTTATTATGAAGCGACTGGTTATCTTCTTCGGCCATATTTTCTGAAAATGATGAGGATACCCTACAAAGTCTACCATTTAATGTACGTGACCAAACTCTCATGCACGTGTAGGAAGAGAATAAAATGGAAGAAAATAAAAGAAAAAAGAAACAAAACAAAACAAACAAAAGTTAGATAAAAGGAAAGAAAAGAAAAGAAAAGACAATAAAATAAAATATATAATTTATACAAGAATTCACCTCCCCTGCAACGGCGCCAAAAACTTGACATAATAAACTTAGCTAAACATAATGAAAGAGAGAAACATAAATAAACAAGATAAGAACATAAATAAGATATAAGTTAACTAAGTACAGGAAAGGAAATGAAAAGCATAAACAAGAGATTAATATAAACAAAACTTAAGCATTACAAAAATATAAAGAGAGAGAGCAAGAACATGATCTTGATTTGAAAACCAAGATGCTTAATGCATGGCAAATGCATCCTTTTATAGGCCAAAATTTGAAACTATTGATTTGATGACTAATTATTGAGTGGGTGGTCACATCTTGACTTGGTGACAATCCTTATTTTCTAGTCTAAACAAAACATCATTTCTAACGTCAGAATTTGAATAGATAGTCTTCATAAAGTTCTAGGAAATTGTCTCAGTTTAAAAAAAAATCGGTGCATGTGGACTTCTAGAACTCGAGATATGGGCTGAACACTGAACAATGTCTGGGTTGTAGGACAGATTCTGACTTATCTATTGTTTCTACAATTTGAATTTGAAAACAGCCTTTTTGAATCTTAGACTCTTCATGAAAGTATTAGGTCTATGTCTTAGCTTTCCATCCATATAGACCAAACCTAAATCCAAGTTCTACAACTCCATGTATGATCCAATAACCGAATAGTGTTTCAGTTTGCACTGAACCAGCATCTTTTTTCTAAGTTTGCCCCTCTCTTTGTCTTCTTAATTTCAGTAGTTAAACTCATCAATCAATCATTTGATTTATGTGATAGACCTGCATTTAAGATGAACATTTACCACATATTAAAGGTATCTTATAGTATCAGACTTGTTATTATAAAACATGCTTTAGTTAAGGAGTTATTGATACTTCAAGTGCAAACTAATGATATAAAACCTTGATAAAAATGCACTTTTAAGTACTAATCAGAGACCAAGTAGTAAACCTACCCCATGTCTCACATAAAAGGATTAGAACCAGCCTTTAGGGTGTATGCTCTCTACACGTTGTTTTGCATCAAGGCAAACCCTTTTTAAAGCATCTTGAATTCAGGACTTATAGGTGACACAATGGTCGTCACTCAAGAAATTTCTATTATAGAGTTTGGTCAATAATCAAAATTCTTGTTCATCATGCAAGCATTACAACCATATGTCACATCTTGAAGGGCGAGTTCATTGTTGCACGTGGGCTTTGTGTCGCATGGCTGAGCTCACTGAAAAAAATGTGTGCCTTTATGAGAGGCGTGTTATTGGGAAGGAAAAAGGTTTTAAGTTTAATTATAAAATTATGATTTAGGTTCACGAGTCCCACCTAGTAGTATGGTTACTAGAAACCTATAGTCTATAAGAGTCTGGGTAAGGGAATAGTTGTGCAAGGAGAAGACACATTACCCCCAGTGCACCCTACATAAGGTAAGTTTTATTGTTATTTGATTGTTTTTATAGGTCAAGTTTCTATTTGTTAGTCTCGTCTAAGGTTCAAGGTAGATCTCCCTTCATGAGAGAGTCTCTACTTTATTAGATTAAATCATAACCGTTCTAAAATTCAAATTTAGTATCGCATTTATTTTACCATTCGTATTTTTAATACCTAAGGGTGTACTCTGTTGTGTAGTTTTACACCCAATAAATATTAAAGTCTACATCTAAACTTCAATATAAAATGAACAAAATGATTAGTGAAGAGTTTTTAACATTTTAACCATATTTTAATGGGTAAATCATAAACTGGTTACGATATCTATTTTTTTTTGCTTTTTAAAACATGAGAAAGTTGCAATTTTTTTAAAATGAAAATATGCTTGGAAAACTTTTTAGGATCTGGTTGTATGCATGAAAACAAAACATTTTTTTTTCTTTTTTTTTGAAAAGGGGAAATTAATTTAAAATTTTTTAGATTTTTTTTTAATTTTTTAATTTTTTATAGAAATGTTCTGGAGAAAACCAGGTATTTTAATACTAAATCAGTATCTTATAGTGTAAAAAATACAATATTATACAAAATTTGTTGAAAAACATGCAAGAGAATCACATTTTTTTGTTTTTTTAAATATTATTTAATATTATAATATATTATTATTATTATATTATTATTATTATTAAATATATTGGGTTGGGCCGACCCAACTATATGGGTCAAGCCTAGCTTGGGTGGAACGAGATCAGCACAAAAGAGGCGTTGGGTCGATGTCGGCCCACTTGAGCTGAGCTGGAATAGGTCCAGTCCCGACTAGGGGCCCCCCTCCAACACCCTGGCGTGGGGAGCTGCTGGTGACCTGGTCATGGAGTTGGTAGAAAGGACGATGGGTAGAGACACTAGCATCAGTTGCACGAGGAGGGAAAGAGAGAAGTGGGAGCTCATAGTGGAGGAGCTGCTACCGCTATAGAGGAAGAAGGAGAAACAATCAATGGAGAGGGGGAAAGTGTGATGGCACAGATGGAGGGAAAGGTTGGTGGTGGATGAAGGCCATAGTGGAGAGAGAAAAAGGAGAGAAAGTTCATGGTGGCAGAAAGGAAATGAGGGGGGTTGATTTTGTCTCAAATTTGGACTTCAAAATCTCCTCCTTTAGGACATGACATCCTCATCTATTTATAGGGGTTGGAAGAGGGATGTTTGGTCTCAACTGGTGCCAAATCCTAGCCCTTGGTTCGACCTAGGAGGATTCCAACCGTTGGTTCAAGCCTAAATAGGGCTCTCAAACTTAATTTCTCACCAATTAAACCCCTAATAAAATTATTTTAACTCATTTAAAGTATAATTAAGTCCTTGCACTTAATTAAATCTTTCAATTGAACCTAAAGTAGTTCTTAAATATAATTAAACTTTAGATTGGCCTATGACTAAATTAAATTGGCTTATTAAAATTTAATTATGTCACGAGGCTTAATTTTTAAGTAGATTCGTCCAATAATCATTTAATTTGACTTTGAATTTGCATTACCTCTCTATTTTTGGGTAAAATGAGGTACAATTAAGCTCCCGATTTTGTTTAAAATTACAGTTTGATTTTTCTAAAGCGCCAGCCTTCTTGCTTTTATTTTTATTATATTTTTTAATATTTTTTTTATTTTGAAAAGAAATAAGATGAATTTAGGGAATAACCTAAAAATAGGTTATGACATTCATCATATAAAACATGCTCATACATTTGACATACATGTATCCTTACATGCATATATCATTGGAAGGTTGAAACATAGGTTCCTTATCTAAGGTCTACTACACCTGATTGAGAGAAAACATGGAAAACTAAGAAAGAGCTTAAATAGAGGCTCATTATCAAAAGAAAATTGAGAGCATCAAAGGTGAAGTAGCCAGACTCATAAATCTACTCGAACAAGCATTGAGTTTCAAGAATGGAAAGGGAATGTTTGCACAACCTCCTGTGGAAGTACCGTCAGCCCACATCCCTCACACATCTCAGAACTTAAGGGCAGACTCAGTAACTGGGCAATATATTTTGTCCATTTTCTCTCCATCAAACCACCTCAAGCTCAGGTCGCTATGGATTTTACAGCAGAATGACCTTCTGACAATAGGTCTACCGATCCTATGGACCATGATAAATGGCTTGCTCTGAAAGAGAGATTGAGAGTAGTTGAAAGGAATAATATGATTGACCCTGTATTAGCAGCTGGAGTTTGTTTGGTTCCAAAAAAACATTTGTGGTGCCAAAAGAGTTCAGAGTGCCGGACTTCATCAAGTACACCGAGTTCGAATGCTCGAACACTCATATTTGGTCTACTACAACAAGATGGCTAAAGTGATCTATCATGATAAAATGCTAATCTATTTCTTTTAAAATAGTCTCACAAGGTCTGTATTAAGCTGATATATGAACTGAATAGTACCAGGATTAATAAGTGGAAGGATATGACATATCCCTTCTTGAAGCAGTTAATTTCAATCTAGAAATTGCTCCGAACAGAACCAACTTGATGTCTATGGAAAAGGGAAACCAAGAGTCTGTGAGGACATATGCACAAAGATGGCGAATATGTGTCCAAACTCCATTGATAGAGACAGAAATGGTGATGTTATTTGCTAGCACCTTTTAATCCTTTTATTACGAGCATTTGATGAGAAACTTAGCTCGACATTTCTATGAAGCCATGAGGATTGGTGAAAGAATTAAACAACATATCAAAATGAAACAATTAAAGGTCCTACCATGGATTCTAGAACAATTACAAGATATGAACCAGAAAACGGTCTCAGATGGGAAACCTTAGTCGTGTGGTCCAGTCAAGTTTTTTTGTAGCATCAACTACTTAAATGTCTTTGTTAAAGATTGACATACCTCTGCCACTCAAGTTTGTCTACCAGATACCTGTTAGACTCCAAACTTGTTGCCCTGAATCCATCAAATCTCATGTAACCACCATTTCCTAAGTGGTATGATCCAGAAGATAGATATGAATATCATGGTGGGGTCCTAGGCCATTTGATTGAAAATTGAAAAAATCTCAAGTATCAAGTTCGGATAATGGTGAGCAAGAGACAGGTTGAGTTTATGAAGGATGGTTTCATCAACCATATTGTTACTGTATCATCATGAGCATAACAAAGATCATGACAAGACACAAGTAATTGCTGGAGAATTAGGGTGTCGCATTTTGTTACAAAATTTTGTTATTCAACACTTTTGTTTCGGGATCACACCCTATCATATTTTCAAAGAAATATGTCTTTTCTTTGTCTCTTTGTTGTTTTGAAGTTAAGAGATGTTTAACATTTTATTTTGACAAAATATTTTGATCAAACTCCAACATGCAAAATTAAGGTTAATCAATCCTGAAAAATTAAAAATATTTTGATTGCAAAAATGACTTGATGCTTGTTAAAATGGCATGATAAACAATGTGGGGTGACCAAATAAACTTTGAGCTCACATACAAAATTAAACCACACATCATGGAACTAAGTTTTAGCAGTATACATAATGACATATAGTGGATTCAATAGTTATAGACGTGCGAATCATTATTTCTTACAAGTCCAAATCATTATGTTAGAGAAGGTCAACATTTATCGGTTTTAGTTGACCTTGCTTGAAACGAGAAAATGTCATATTTGGTTATTCTCTTCACTATTCTTAAAATATATATCCCTTGCAAATCCTAATTTGAGCCTAATAGAATCTTTTTTTTGAAAAAGAACCTTAACATGGACCACACCCCACATTTGGAGCAAATGAGAGATTTTTGGTTGAAAGATATCTTTGTTCCACATACTTTTATGAAGCCTAACTTTTAAATAAATTATAATCCCATGTGTGATTGTTGATGTGGAAATGGAATTTTATAGGCAATAGTGACTGAAGAAAGAAAAAGAAACACATGAAAATGATGGTTTATATGCTCGACATTCAAACTAGGAATCTAGGTTGTGTTGTTAGTTAACTTATGACTAGGAATTGACCTAGATAAAGGCATAATCTAGAGAATTGTCCTCATGAAAGTTGTAGAATTGGGTGTTAACTTTTCAATGGAACTGGAATCACCTAAATTGGAGTTGTAGAACTCTAGATATTGGTAGGAAACCAAAGATAGGTCAAATTGGAAAATTCTGGACACCATGTGCACCAAACCTTGACCTGAAATTTTGGGCTTATAGCTGAGAGAACTTAGAATAAATGACTTCATGAAAGATATGTGTCATTATGTTAACTTTCACAGGGAATAAGTCTTGCTCTATTTTGAGTTATAGAACTCAAAATATAGATAAAACACAAAAGAGAACTAGGTTGACCCTCTTCATCCTATTTGTGTAATTATGTCGTAGTTTACTAAAGAAATAAACACCGAAAGGAACCGACTTCTATAACTCTAGTGGAGGAAGAAACATTAAACAGTATTTTAGTGCACTTACCATGTGTTGTTTGAATATAATGAGTTTGAGATGAAATTTAATAGAGGTGATTCTTTTATAAGGAATGAGTATGCAAAGTCGTTAAAGTATATGCTGATAATAACATAGTTGTATGGTGCAGGAAGAATTCCAGGCATAGGGTCTTCCATCGGAGGAGTTCACAAGACCAAAGAAGCAGGTAAGCGAAATCTCACCTATAATAAACTTAGTTAAATCTGAAATTCTAAATTCTTGATGATTACTATGGCTAGAAGGTTATGGATAAAATTTTGGAGACAATGTAAGACTGATGCAATTGAATTGTTCTGTAATGATCGAAAGACCAATGCATAAAAAGATCTCTGAAGTCATCGGAAATTAACGAATTTGAATCGATCATAAATCATGAAGTTAAGTCTTAAACCTTAAGATTTGTGATGAATTACGAAGTTAGTAATATGGATGATTCATGAATATAATATGAGCTTAGAAAGAATTTGATTTGCTTTCGCAATGAGTGGAAACCAATGTTGGAATTGTTTCCGGAGATATAGAAACCATTGAAATTAGATTGCTTTCACAATGAGCGAAAGCCAATGTTGGATTTGTTTCCATAGACGCAAAAACCATTGAATTTGGATTGCTTTCGCAATGAGTGAAAGCCAATGTTGGATTTGTTTCTATAGATGCAGAAACCATTGAATTTGGATTGCTTTCGCAATGAGCGAAAGCCAATGTTGGGATTGATTTTCGAAGCTGTGGGAAACATTGAATTTGATTTGCTTTTGAAATGAGTGAAAGCCATTGTTAGTATTGTTTCAAAGTCAAGGAAACCAACAAATTTGATTTGCTTTCGAAATGAGTGAAAGCCAATGTTGGTATTGTTTTTCATAGCTTTGAAAACCGATGAATTTGAATTTGCCTTTGTAATAAGCAATGGCCCATAAAGCGAAGACCCTCCGGAGAACTCGAGAAAGCATTATATTATAATGATTGTTGACCATAGTCGTGTAAAATTCTTGATTCATCTTGCATAAGTAGATAAATTGTGATTATGAGTATATAGATATGCTACGTAATTGTTATGAAAGTCATGACTATCATTCATGAGGAATTCCTAGAATACTCGATAAGCGAATGGATACTCTGAATCTCGTTATCCTTAGAAGATAAAACTATGATCATAATCTGAAAATTTGCTTATTAAATTTTATTGCAGGACCTTCATATATCGGTGGACCGAATAACTAGATGACAGATGGATTCCAGGACTTCAAGGAACTTTTATTGTGCATGTAATAGATTTTGTAATTTAAACAATAACTTTCTTTTGCAATGATGTTATTTTATCTTTGTATATCTCATGTAATGAAGTCCTTAGACGAACGTCATATGTAAACGATAACTACAATTTCCATGCATGTTCTCTTTTAAACTAAATTGCCCTACTTACACACACATATGTACATCTTAGGATAATTACGCATGATTGGTTTAATAATTCTTTCCTTTGATCTAACGTATGTTTCGAATTATACTTTTAAAAAGTATGTGATATTAATACTGAAAGATGAATGGTTTATGTGATGTTGAGAATGTTTCTAAGGCTGGGACAACAAAAAAAGGAAATTGAGATGAATAACTTATGTGGTTATAAAATCCTTGAAAAGTAGGCAATTGTCGATAATTTGGTATGTCTAACTATAGGGAAAACTCTTTTGAAATTTCATCAACCTCTATATGAATTCAAAAATCAAAAAACAATTACCATGTTATTTCTGTGTCGTTAGTTTGTTTAACTTGTTTTGTTAATTGGGATATTACAAGTGACCTGTCCTTTTTTAAGTTAAAAAATTGGTATATTTTCATAAATGACCTGCTCTTTTTTTTTAGAAAATAGTCTTTTTTCACGGGTGATCTGTCTTTTTTCAGAAAATGGTCTATTTTCACGGGTGACCTATCATTTCTAAATTTTAAAAATTGATCTATTTTCATGGGTGAAATGCCCCCCCCATTTTTTTTCTTTCAAAAAATGGTCTATTTTCATTGATAACTTGTCGTTTATGAAGTTCAAAAACTAGTCTATTTTCATAGGCGACTTGCATATTTTCATAAACTAGTCTATTTTTATGGGCGACCTGCCATTTCAAAATTTCAAAAACTTGTTTATTTTCATGGGTGACTTGATCGTTTTTAGAAAATAGTCTATTTTTATGGGTGACTTGCTCTTTTAAAAAACTTTATGTTCTCATGGGCGACCTGTCCTTTTTTTTTCAACTTAATACTAGGACCAAAGCCTTTCATTTTTTTTTTCAAAGATCAAAACAAAATACTCTTTCATGGTATATTAAAACAAATACCAGTTTTTATGCATTCATATTACAATAAAGCCTTTTGTCTTCTGCTCATAAATTCCATCGTTCTTCTTCTAGAAAGACAATTAATATTTTAATTTTGAGGTTAGATCATATGCAATGCATGCCTTTTGAAATATAGGCGCCCTCATTTTCTTCACAATCTTCACCGAGGTTTGTAATTTCTGGGACGGTTATTCTGGCTAGTTTTTCTCTTTGTTTCACCCGAGTAAGTTCGTGTGAGTTGCTAGAGCATTGAGTTGCCTTGTGTATCTTTTTTTTTTATGGCTATGATGAATATCATCATGAATTGGAAATGACTAAGAAACTCTCTATCTTGTGACAACATTGTGAGCTTTTAACACTTTTGACACACTCTTTAAGGGGTTTAGGGTGATTTCCCTAACAAAGATTTTGCAAGATTTATCTTGTTTTTTTTTTAAAATCCAAGATTCATTAATGTTATGTCAAAAAGTGTTTTATCATGGCGTTTGCTATAAAAGTTGACCTACTTTGAGAAGGTTCAAATACTGGTTTGAAGTCTTGTGATTGGATTCTCTCGACGCGAGCAAAAGATAAAAGGTTTTTTAATTCATCATTACTTTCACAATTGATTCCTTAAGTGTGTCATTTATCAGTCTATCTTGCTTGCTTGATTAGAAAGGACTTCTTAAGTACATAATAAGGTTGGGTTGCGTGGTCAACAAAGAAAAGAGTTTACAGGCTCAAACATTGTTTAAGGGTTTCAAACTTGGGATCACCATCAACTACTCATTAACTCCCTTGCTATCTTTGTAAAACAAATGTCATATGACCATTATATTTTTATTGGCAAGTTTTGTCTTTTAAAATTGGATAGGAAACTTCATCATAATTCAAAAAAAATGTTTTCTTTTTACCAAACAAGAATTCTCAATGTCATCAAAATCAAATGGTCAGCATATGACTCATTGCCCATATCAAAACTTGATTTAAAGGGAAAATCAGGGTTTCCTACCCATCTTTAGCATCATTATTTCCTTTTTTCTATTTCATCATCTTTGTAAAAGAAAAATGTACAATCATGCTACCCATTATATGTTTACCTAAAAGTTCAATCATTCTTTTAATAGAGGCTGTAATGTAACTCGAAGTTCTATTTTGATGGATAACCAATTATTTGAAGGTGCTAGAGGCTTCATTTTAGGCTTTATTTTTTTTTAAGATGAAACCTTTGACATTGACTCTTGGCATTAGAACCTGATTTGTTTTTAAGTGCGGGCAATGTCCGTTTATGGCTTCCTTACAACCTTTTTTTAGGTTTCCTTAGCTTCCCCCTAGTCTAAGGCTTTTCACTTTTAGTCCTTTCCAAAACTTTGGGTTTAATAATCTCTTTACCACCAATTATGTTGTGGTCTTAATCTTCTTGACCAACAAAATCATTTCTCATTTGCCCCTAGTGTAAGGTGTGTCTCAGGTCAGGGTTTCTCTTTGAAAGAAGGATTCTACCAGGCTTAAAAAGGAATTACAATGGATATATTTTCTTTATGGATATCAAAGGTGGTCTTTTCTCATTTCAAGCAAGACCAGTTAGAACTGATAAATTTAACTTTACCGTCGTAGTGGTCTTTTGAGTTTATTCTGTGATTTTTGTGATTTATAAAAACTTCATTGTCTTTTGTTCTGCGTAGTTTTCTCACAATAAGAACTTGATGGTTGGGTCATTTGTTTTGGTTTCTGGGTATTTAGCCACCTCCTAGGGGGGTTGCCTTTTGACATATCATTAATTTTGTTTTTTTTTTTTTTTTTTTCAAAAAATATAAAAGATTTATTAATTAAAAGCAAAAT
>Ga0325402_1004797_pt1 | contig 12536 bp, 14 predicted proteins | sample PopdelMetagenome_22_FD_207212 | JGI IMG/M metagenome (GOLD analysis project Ga0325402, IMG submission 207212) | Populus deltoides microbial communities from Bellville, Georgia, United States - Xylem-PdKOR-R3 | ecosystem: Host-associated > Plants > Phyllosphere > Stem > Wood/Secondary xylem... | reverse complement strand
TAGGGTAAAATATATGTGCATGGCAAAGTCAAATGAGGAAAAAAATGAAAAAGGATTACCTTCTCTCCTCTACTAAAAGGTCATAAATTGTCACTAACTAGATCCATCTTGGGTTGGCCTTGTTTGAGCATTTTGATGGCAGCTTAGAAAATCTATAATTTTACCAAATCTAAGAGTGCCATGGTTATCAGTTATGATATGAACAAAAATTATGTAAAAAAAAGGAAACAAAATGACTTTTTTTTTTATTCTCACAAACAGCGTCGCTGACAAAGACAAGTTGTTTTAGGCCTCCTAAAGAGTTGTTGGCTAATTAGTATCTTCCTAGTAAGTTTAAGCCTAATATGTATAAGAGCCTAATAAGAGATCAGAACTGGGTTGAACCACATCAAAAGGTGATATGATTGACCTTATGATCTAGACTCATAAGGAAAGGTTTGGATCTTTTGATAAACCTACAAAATAAGTCCTTTATTGTAGATAAAAGGCACTTAATGGCTATGTTACTCAAATGTTGATCAATGAGAAAGACAAATACATAAAGTGTTTAAATGTATCTTTTTTACTGATGGAAATTATTCTTATTTTTAGTGATTTTTCTTTAGATTTGGTTAAGAGAAAAAGTCTCAATTTTGATACAAACCTAGAGGGTAAGAACCATATGCATCATGTCTTTTAACTCTATATAGTGATATAACTCCAGTAAGTTTACTATGTTGTATTCAACCCATTAATAAACCTAATCATGATAGCTTCCCTATCTTCCACTATATTTTCTCAAATCATAGCGACTTTCATCTTTTCATGATAATCATCTACACTTTTAGCCCTTAAGTCAAACTTTACAACCTCATATATAAATCCCAATAATAATATCCCGAAACAAATCTCTTTCTCATGATTGCTTTCATCTCATATCAAGTGTCAATAAGCCTCTCATGATTTCTTCTCATACTCAAAATAAGTTGATCATGCCATATTATAGCATAATCAATAAATTTAATAACAAGAAGTTTTACCCCTTTTTTTTCCGAGTAGTGGTAACAATCAAAAATCAACTCAACTTTTTTTCTCACTCTCTAAATATTCCTATAGATCATTCCTTCCTTGAAATGCTGGAATTTTCATCTTAATACTTCCTAAGTTTCTATCCAAACCATCATGATACCCAAAATCACTTCCTGCACCACTATGGCTGAAGTTTTCATCTTGTCAAAATCCCTCATCTCTTCGGTTTCTAAGTTGTCAAAATCCGTCACCTTGGTTGATTGATGCATGATCAAGATCTTCAACTTCTTCATCTTTATTCTCGTTAATAAAGTCATCTAAATGTAGAGTAACATGTCTTTCTAGCCTTCTGACATTAGGACCCCTTCAAACTGACTCCTTTCGCAAACTAGTAATCACAACATCTTGTTTATCCATCCTATTAAAAACCTTATCAAATCTCACTTAATCCTCTCAAATTGTTGATGTATAACACGTAGCATAAAAAACAAGTTTCCCCTCTTTTTCATAGGTGATTATCCGTTTTTGGAAAACATTGTTGAAATTTAAAATTTCAAGTTAATAACAATATACACACACACACACACACTTCCTCACATATTGACACTCAATATGATATCACTCCACTCTTGTTTCATTTAATTCTAGCTTTTCACGATAATATGCTCATCTTTTTACTTTTAACCTTTCGTGATCTCCTTTTCAGTTTTTTAAGTAATTAATCACAAACAATCAAAATCACAACCTTGTAAGATTAACCATGGATTTTAGGACTCAAAACAATCATGAAAAACAAAAATGACTACGATATATATCTACAACAATAAAAAATTTAGCAAAAATAAAAACAACAAGGAATATGTTAACAAACATAAAAACAAATGAAAGAGAAAACAGAAGCAAAAAAGACTCTTCTAATAACCCAAAACCATAATAGATTATATTGACTTGAAAATAACAGCAACAAATAAACAAAATGAATATACAATGCAAATTGATTTTGGTAAACACTGATTCATAATTTTCTTAAATATCCTGAAATCAATATCAAACTAAAAATAACCACAATCTAATATGAATTAAAGTGTTTTTATTAAGTCCCAAATTCAATTTTTTTATATATACCCAATTTGTGGCAGAATAAACAACTTGCAATTTCAACCTTTTATTTCCTCTACTATACTAATTCAGTGGTGCTATACTAATTCAGTAGTAGACTTTTTGAACAACAAACAAACAACATGGAAATTTAATGATAGATAGATAGATCGATAAAATATTATTTTAGAGCCTTGCTCTAATACCAACCGATGTGAACCTAAAGGGTAAGAACCTTTAAACCCACACGAAAGAAAGAACAACTTAAAAAAGCTAAAATCAAATTACAATAAAGAACCTGACACAATGATTACTTGAAAAGAGACACCAAAGTTATTGGATAAAAAAAGACCCCAACCTTGTAATGATAAGGAATCACGAACTGGAAATATAGAAAGAATACTACAAAGACAATTGATCTTTAATAAGTTAAAGATAAGTTTAATGAAGAACCTAAAGTATAAGCAACCTTGCACACATAATATTATTCTAAAATAAACAAAGTCTCTAAAAAAATCTAAATACAAGATAAATAAACCTATTTATACTAGGTAAAAACATCTTAAAAAATTCTTAAAAAATAATAAAAGAGAATAAAGTAAAATAGAAAAAAGAACCATAAACCAACTAGCAAATTAAATATAATTCTCGCATAGTAGTTTATAGACTTTCTCGTAAAGCCTTATTGAATTCTGATTAATATGAAATTTTAATCCTATATAAAATAAGATCTTTAAAAGCTTTTAGAAAAAAATTAGTCCGATCAAATAGTTGAATTGAACATTATACTTGTTAGAAACAAACTATGCATTAAAAAAAATAAAGCCCCAAACCAGTCCAACTCTTGAATCAATCCACAAATCATGAGAAAACCAAGCCCAAACCGCCGCTCCTTCTCTCGTGTAAATTTAAAAAAATCAGAGCCTAATAATTCCTTCCTTGTGGTAATCTTAAAACTTTAACTTGGTCTAAATATTCTCAGTAAACCCAATTTTAAAGCAACGACACGACCTAATGAAGATATTTAAACACCAAGTGACGAATCCCCATGCCAAATAGAAAACTAATTCATTAGATGTGAGCATTGAAAAATATCAGATGAGGGCTTCACCATTGCTGGGAAAAAAAAAATTTCGTAAAGACGTAACTGTCGAGCATGTTGAACCAATGGATACAGCTGCTTGGAACAATAGTCAATGCAGAGAGCAAAGTGCAGGGTTGTCTTCAGAGTGTAAGGGAAGCAAAAACAGTTGTGAGACATTCAGCTTAATTACTAACTTTAGGAGCATATGGGATTTATAAGTTAATTCCTAGACCATGCAGAGCAAGTATTGGAAGCTTTAAAAACCACATACTGCATGGTATAAAAAGAAGCAAAGGTTACTGGCAACCTTGTCTTCCATTGCACCAGTGCTTAGGCGGAGAAGCTTAACAGTAACTATTGACTGACTTTTCACTTTTTGAAGCCCATAATTATTTACATTCATTTTCCGAAGGAAAACAAACAAGATCTTGAGATCCCAAACAAAACGAAACATGAAATTGCAGTGTTTTTTCCAGAAACAAACAAAACATGAAATACAAAAGAAAAAATAATAATAATGTTGACAAAATACAGCAAATTAACAAGAACACATGATCCATGTCACAATGACAACTAAAAATCTAAACGAAGAAGAGGAAAGCAGAAAGCAGATAATAGAGAGAGATTTGAGGAAGAGGGTTACCTGAAATAAAAGGATTCAAGGAGCTTCAATGGAGATTGTTGCATTGTTGCAGATAGCAAACAAACAAAAAAAAAGGAAATGATGATGTTTTTTGTTCCAGTACAAAGATTTGAGAGAGAGATTTGCAACAGCCAAAAAGTTTTTTATGAGGTATTTTATTTGCGAATAAAAGAAAGGGTTTTCCAAAGATAATTTTCTCTTGTAAAGGCATAACTTCTTTGACTGGAAGTCATTTTTCTTTGATCAACTCTCCTTAAGCTCATCAACATAGGAAAGGAAAGTTGTTCCTAGAAAAGTATTTTCCTGGAAACAAACAAGGCATGAGGTACCGTTGAGCGAAAATCTACAATGGGTTTTCCCGAATTGCAGCCATATAATTAATTATTATGTTTAAACATTGGATTGAATGGTGCAATTGATTGCCATCCACACCCAAACATTGCGTTTGCATCAAACATAGATCTCCCTCATAAATTCTGGAAAAAAAACAAACAGAACGAAAAGGAAATATCACGTGCATTGAATGAGTAATATCTAAACATTGAACCCCATAAATCCAGTACTTGGAATTTTCCAGAAAGTAATTTTGGCAGCAATCTCTGTACGATTAGCATTATTCCAAAATAATTATACTCGCTAGCCACAGCATAACCAGTTTTAGAGAACACGGCGAACTTTGATAAATAGCACAGCAGACCATTGATCATGCAGCCACAATTCTGATGATACCAGCCCAATTTAAAGACTAGTGGAATTGGATACCGTAATCACTCACGATGAAATGATATATAATGCAGAATGGTTATAAAAAAAAAAGTGTAAGCACATCTATACGTACAATTGGTTAGTAAAAATCTGGGAAAGTAGTTTTTTGAACACAGTTTCTACAGAAGGGTAGTCAATATCAAATCCAAAGCTTTGTCCGCCATACTGTACATAAAGATACCCTTTAGGGGATAAAGGTGGAGGCAAAATCTTAGAGATCTGGGGTAAACCTGAGATTGGTGGAGAAGGCAAGTCTTTCTTCTTCAAAGCATAGTACACATCGGCTAGTAGAAGCCATATAAGGTCAGAGTCGATGGATGCAAGTCCGCGTAGTGCATTAATGGACGCATCATGAAGCCCTTTAACACCACTAAAAGCTATTCCCACGACAAGGCCACTAACCTTCTTGAGGACTATTTGCAATGCTGATGTGCTCCTTTTATTCTGGGACAAATGAGCAATCATGTTGAGCACTGCAACCTGGACCTTCAAGTTTGAAATTTCAGACATCGAGTCCCCTGAGGAAGTAGGAGCGCTTCTGTAAGGAAGTTGAAGTGGAGTTCTGTCTTCTTTTGAAAATGGTTTCTTCTGTAATGGAGACGTTGTAAGAAGTTTCCAGAAGTGTGGTCCATCAGTGTGGAAGCGGCGTGAAAAGAAATCTCCTCCACAGATTAATACTACACTGGATATCACACTTAAACATCTCCTGACAGCCTGTCCAATTAAAGGAGTTAGAATCCAAGATAATAGTACCAAATGATCTTTATTATGAAATTCTTTTGTTTCTTTACTTTTTTCAACTTCAGCAATTCAGGATGTGAAAACAGTTGGGCTAAGAATGAAGCGTGCTGTGAGTTAAGAATCTAAGACCATAAACAAGAGATGACCAATGTTTTTTGTAGAAAAAAAAAATGTCCCAGGACTAGACTAACAAAGCAACAATGTTTCAATACAATCACTAAAGGTATACCACATAAGGCAACTTCCAACAGGAAAAGATGAATACGCACCACTGGGTTTTTATTACGAACACAAGCAACCAAGAATGGCCATATTTTATTCATTGCTGGGAGCAACCTGTTCTCATCAGTCCCTTCCTCAGCCGCATCCAAAGTATCTTGAAGCTGATATAATGAATATGATCGAATCACTTCCTCAATTGCTTCTCTAGTTTCTTTCTCATGCCTATATGCTTCTTCCACTTTGGCCAGTGTCACAATGCCATCCTAAGAATGCAATTTGTAGTGAGCATATATTAAGAAAAATCTCTCAAGAATTTGTTTGATGCATAGCATTAGCATAAAGAAAACAGTCCATTCACAGATTTAAAGTAATCTGAAAGGTTCTAGTTTGTTCAATTAACTTTTTAAGATAAAATAGAAAAATAATTATAAGAACCGAGAGATAGGGCATCACCACTATACTAATAGCACCTTGCCGACCTTCTATCCAAGGAATTTGCAATTAGAATATTTATGTTTCAGAAGCACCAGCACTGGAGAGATTACCATAATTTCTTGCAGCAATGACACCAAGGCACAATTTGGAATTGCGTTCCAAACGGTATTTCATGAAAAATTGAATTTTGTTTTTTGCTTAAAATAAATTTTTTAATGTTTTCAGATCGTTTTAATATGCTGATGTAAAAAATAATTTTAAAAAAATAAAAAATATATATATTATTTTTGTGCATTTTCAAGCGAAAAGCACTTTTAAAAACAACCACTGTCACACTCTCAAACACCACTTGACATGACTACTACAATTAAAAACCCTAGTACTCCCAACAACATCCAAAAAAAATGAGGTATCACATCTACCACCAATAGACCCAAGTTTTGGCTTCATAAATGTAAGATGTAAGAGAAAAACAAATGTTAAGTTGCGCAAAGCATCTTAAGTCTCGCATTTATATTTCAACAAGCTTATTTGATATCACACACCTGATGAAATTTCAAAAATTAATATGCACAATAGGTACCTCAACTATATTCAGGGCCACCAAGCATTCCTCTTGCTTCATTGAAGCTAGTAGTGGGATCGCAGCTGTTAAGCATGAACCAGCAATTGATCCAACAGTTCGTCTGTATCTTTTGGAATCATTCAACTTGAAAAGCAAATTCTCCCATTGCTCTGCAATCAATATCATTACTAAAAGCTTTCTCAACAAGCACACACACACTTTAAATGAAAGAACTAAATTCTTCTGTCTTCAGGACAGGTATCAAAATCAGATCAACTAAGATACATAAACAGACGTAAATCTAGTAGGAGGGATACAGTTCAATGGTTCACAAGAAGTGGATGATTCAATAAGAAGTCATAAAGTGTCCCTTGGTTATTCAATCTGTTACATAGTTTAGGTGAATATTCTGCATCGCACTGCAACTAAAAGACACAGGGTATGAATGTGCAAACTGCCAAAAGCAACATTATTTCCATATCAAGCACAGAGGAAAAAATTCCCATCTCCTTGATATCTAGAAATAACAAGAAAAACAATGGGAGCAAGAACAAGTACACAACCATGGGCATCATCATTTTGAAATGGTGCACAATTAATTCATGGCATCCTTTTTATCCAAAAGTTTGTAAATGATAACATGGAAACAACAAAACTGTACACCTAAATCAAAAGGACCAGATCATGAAACCATAGATCCAATTCCAAACTGAATAAGCAGAATGCAAGACATAATTGCTGAAGTAATCACCTGATTCCATGTCAGACATATCAATATCATTGTCATAATATGATGTTGAGTTTTCATGGGATTCCAGTTTTTTTCCTTTTCCCATATCAGATACTTTGGACTTGACATGCATAAGATAAGATTCTGCATTAGTGGGCAGTGAAGAAGCCTCATGTTTTGATGCCTTACCAATTTCGGCTACAGCCTACAGGAAACAAAATTGTTGACAATAAGAAAAATATCATATACAATAAATTACTGGGTAGACACTGACATAAAATACAACCTTCAAAAAGGGAATAGTTAAAACTGGGTGTTGATGTCTACCAAGAATCTCAAGTTCCTGAGAAACAGAGCGCATCTGCACAATTTTGCAACATTTGTCTTAAGCATCATATATCAGCGGCAAATCAATTTAAATGCAATTTTTTGACTAATAAAATGCCAAATGGGTTAAAGCAAAATTAACAACACTAGAAAAAGAATGTGTATGCACATGAGAAAGAGCAAGGAGCATAAATTTCATAATTAGTGAAACGAAAGAAAAATAACAATTTATCAGAAAATCGACCAAGCCAACTCCAAACTGTTCTCAAAATCCAGGGTAAATTGCCGCACCGGTTCCTCCAGCAGAGGCAGTATCTTATGAGCTACTCCAATGTAAGAAAGCAATGAAGCCAGCACATTTGGCACACGGGGGTTAAGATCCAAATGACGCAGTTGTCGACATATTGAATCTATTATGTAGTCTGCATTTGCCAAGACTAATTGCCCAACCTACAAGAAAAAATAACAACATAAAAACAGTCACAGAAGCACGGATCCGGTGGCAGATAAAAAATGTTGGCTATGCAAGCTCACCGTTGGATGGCCCGATGCACAGGAAAGGACATGTAAAACAGCATCAGAAGCTTGTCTAACTTGGATGTTTGAACATATTAGACTCTCAAGCAACAAATAAAGGGATGAATGAAGAAATCCACTGGAAGCGAAATCTTTCCCAAGGCACATGGAAAAGATGCCTATCCCATCAATAATAACCTGATTGAGAAAACAAAAGGTTAGAATAGAAGCTCAGTCATATGCCATCCAGGAAATTGATGAACTAATGCAGGATTCATAAAATTATATGCACTTTCTGATAGAAAGACAAAGTACCTGTTGCAGCATGGCAGTATCGTGGAAGAAGTGCAAGGTAATTTCTTCAACTTCACCATCAGACTGTATGAGAGAAGATTTTTGATCTATTGGAAGGTTCCACACTTCAGAAGATAGATATTCGTGTGTAATTCTACCAACACAATCATTCAAATGACTCCTAGCAACTCTTTCCTGTGAAACCTTCCAAATAGATCTAGTACGCTCAGGATGTTCAACTGTATTGGGCTGAGCATCAGCACCTTTTGCATCAGGTGCTTGAACTCCTTCCCTGTTTAACTCAGACGTATGAAACAATCTTTTAAGATTATCAACTGCTTGGTCAGAGAGACCAAAAATCATCTCATTCAGAATACACACTGCAGTGCTTGCCTGGCGCAGCAATTGGCCTGAACCTGTCCTGTTATACCAAGATTGCCAGCTTTCTTTAGTAAACTCTTTATCACGGATCTCAGAAACCAGTTTACGAAGGTGACCCAGTGGTATATCACTGACAACTGACATATGCCCTTCACTTTTAGAGTCTAGCAACACACAAAAAGAAAAACATGCGTGGTGTTAAGTATAGAGAACATGAGACCCAAGTCTAATAAAGAAACTGAAATTACAAGAGTTGAGATGACCTGTCATTAAAGATAAACCTACAAGTCTAAGAATTCCTGCTAGAGTCTGATATAATTTCTGACTACCAAACCAAGGGGGCATGCGTGGAAGCTCAGAATTGTCCTGCAGAGAGAGCAAAGGGTTTTGTATTGCTTTTCCATGGATATCTCTGGAGTTTGGGTTATCAGATGGTACAACATCCACAATGGGTTGGTAATCAGAGGAAAATCGAGAACCAGATTTCAACTCAGCAATAGAGTGAAGATATCCAATTGAAGATGGCCTTGCTAACATAAGCTTGTCAAGAGCACCTGTAAATACTGAATTCTGACTCAAACTGAGGGCAAAAATATCCAAAAATCTTGCAGCTGTTACCTATGCATAAGAAGGGATAGCTGGAAATTATAACCTTCCTTGTACAGAGAATGAAAAATAAAAAAAGGGGAACTCATATGTCAGGCACCTACCGGAGACTGAAGGTGATCCATCAAAAACTTGGGACCAGAATAGTAGATAACTACAAGTAATTGCTGGGCATGTGAGAGCGCATGTGATTCATCATTGCCGAAAACCACTTTTGGAAGCTTCTCGACGAGCCTTAAGAGGAAAAGAAATTCATAATAAGAAATTATTTTGAAGAAGAAATCCTGTATGCCCCCACATCCAGTCTACTCTCACATAAAGGACTAACCTGCTAAAAAGCTCAGCAACATCAGATTGTACATTAAGTTTGCTGCTTGATGAGAGTAAACATTCAAGAAACTCCTGAGCAGGTGCAGAAATGTCTCCACATTCATCAACGACCAAGACAAATAGACACTCCTGCATGATTACTCATCAGAATATGCATGAAGCCAAAATTTACAGGAAGTTAAAAGTTATTAGATGCCTTATCCAGTCTAATTAAAAACAACGTCCTAAACAAACACAATGGTTGTTCTAACAGCTTCCATTCTTACAGGATAACAATGACAAGGAAAACAAATGATTCTAAAACTTTACAACAGACAACAAAATGCAACACCATTTGCACCCATATATATTGAATGTCTGGTCCTACCAGCAAGTCAACTTCAAGGAAAAAATGACAGGTTACATGGAAATAGATTTCAATTCTTAGCTTACCAAAAACATTGATTTGCTTTGCTTCAGAGTGCAACTGCACTTTGATAACAGCCCTCGTATGACAGCCAGCAGTCCTAGTCTCACCTTTCTTGCTGGATGAAGACAAATCTAGAAACATGTAAACTATTAAGGCAATGAAAAGAATCAACTGAACATCAAAGGAGAGAGAGTGGGTAAATGCACCAACTCAAAAATGAGGTTTTGTAGAGCCCTGATTCCTCTACCAAAATCTTAACAGGAACTAAAAGCTGAACAAAAAGGGAATTTCAAAAACATACATGGGGAAAGGTTGCACTCAAAAGTCTATCCACATGCGCTGAAGTTTCCTCAACCCAGTCTCTTGTGCGATCCACATGCAAAGCTCCTTTTTCATTGCCAGGCTTAGCACTTTGAAATTCAGATGCAGGAGTAACTGATTTTACTGCTTCAGCAACTGAATTTTCAGCTGCAACTTTACTCTGATTTTGAGTGCTAACGGGTAACTGGCGAAGTTCATCCAGAACTGAGTGTATAGAAGATCCTTTCTTATTTGAATTAAAGCCAGAACCAGCACATAAAGATCTATCAAGACTGGATACATTAGCATCATCCTCAAGGACTATCATCAGATACTCAGCCAAGGCTCTAATTGCCTGGTCAATAGCCTCCACACTTCCAGCTGCCCCACTTATCATCGTTTTTGACATATGCAAAACTTTTGCAAATTGACTAACAACACCAGGTAAGAAGAAAGCCAATGCATCTGCAGTACCAATCTACAAAAGATAATTTACCACTAAAATTAGCTAATTGTTGTTGTGAGAACTTGTTTGCAGGATAAAGCTGAAGGTAGGATTCAGTTAACCCAAAAGCTAATCTAAATTACTATAATCCTTCCTGCTAGAAGAAACTTCTGGTCTTATCATTTCCAACAAAAAATCAAAGTGAGTAACTAATAAGAAAGATACACTAATGGATAGGAACGCTGCCACACAGCAAAGCATCTTCTACTAAGACTCAACACCTTAAGAAACATCTCCCAAGCTAACAGTCAATAATTACAAAATACAAGAAATTAATGCAACATAGTTACATCACAAACAAAAATCCAACAAGTTGCCCCAAAAATAACTAAATTCAATCATCCCAAGCACTCCCTGCAAAAGAACTAAACAGAGCACTTACATAACAAAAATATATGCAAATGCACTACTGCAGGTTATGAGCTTTAACAATACAATTTTACATACTATCACGATGAGATGGAATTACCTTAGCAACAAGAGCACGCACAGTCAAAAATATATGCAAATGCACTACGCATGTTATGAGCTTTAACATTACAATTTTACATACTACCACGATGAGATGAAATTACCTTAGCAACAAGAGCACGCACAGTCAAAAATGCTTCAACCCGAATCTTTGCACTCCCTCTATGTCCTCTAGCAACCTCATTATCTGCAGCCTTTTATAATAATAATAAAATAAAAGGACCATTTTTCAGCACAAACTCAAATATGAACAACAAGGACAATTCCCAAAAATCACAACTTACTTTGAGAAGAAGTGAAAACCAATGCCCAACAGCAGCAGAAGCACTCTGCGACCTCAAAAACGAAACCAAACACTCTCCTTCCCCTCCTAAATAATCCCGAGCTGAATTCACATTCCGATTGTCTCCGGCCTCTACAAGCGCAGGCAAACCATTAATTTCTTCACATGAACAGCCTTCAACTCCACACGAACTTAATCCCTCAATTAATGCCTTAAAACACTTAATCACTCCTTCTCTAAATTCCTCCGAAGCCTCATTTTCCGTTAACATGGCCGCATACGTCAACTTCTTCATCAACACTACCATCTAAAAACAAATATCTTTAATTAATTTAAACAAATTCAAGCAGGAAATTTCGAATTTTTGTTTGAAATACCTGATCAATGGAAACTAAATAGCACTTGTTCAACAACTCTTCTAAGCACTGAACAACTCCTTCAGCTACTCTGTCGCTTATTTTATGAGGCTTGGGATTTTGTTTTCGAGAATCAACGGCGGCGTCGAGAAGGAGGAGGAGAGGGAATAGAACGTAGTCGAAGAAAGGTTGGAGAGAAGGAGGAGGAGAGTCGTGGAGGAATTGGACAAGTGAGGGAATTGAAGATGAAAAAGAAGTAGGATTAGGGTTTTGGAGGAGTTGAAGAAGGTCTAAACAGTAAGGTTTTAGCTGCGAAAACACAACACCGCTGCTGATAATATTTTGTTGTTCTTCTTCTTCTTCTTCGTTGACGTCGTCGTTTTGGTGGTTCAAATTGGTGGTGATCAGGTGATTAAAAGCGTCCATTTTCAGAGAGAGAGGGAGAGAAGTAGGCGCTTGTTCGAGAG
>Ga0325402_1004795_pt1 | contig 12539 bp, 10 predicted proteins | sample PopdelMetagenome_22_FD_207212 | JGI IMG/M metagenome (GOLD analysis project Ga0325402, IMG submission 207212) | Populus deltoides microbial communities from Bellville, Georgia, United States - Xylem-PdKOR-R3 | ecosystem: Host-associated > Plants > Phyllosphere > Stem > Wood/Secondary xylem... | reverse complement strand
AAAATCATATGTAGTTATCATTTAATATTAATCTTCAAGATAAATAAATAAAAAGCATATGAAATATAAAGATAATCATGATAAAATATTTCCATGTATATTTATTTTTATTTTTTTACAAAGATGATCAATTTCTTATTTTATTATTTAATTAATATTCATAATCCTTTTACGATTTGTAAATCCATTATATATATATATATATATATATTATTTCTCAAATATTTTTTATAATGTATTAGAATACTGTCAACTTCTTCTCTTATAGTTTACTCAACATGTCGGATACATTTATCCATCAAAAACTAAAATAGCAGCATGTGATGTGGGTTTCTGCTTTTCCTGAAGAAAGAAAGAACCAAAGCAGTAGCTGAGGCTGCACAAAACCTCTGACTTGATCTCCAGCCACTTTCACACCTAACCTTGAAGCTCCAAATAAAAGAATTATAAACAAAATTATCAAACACACAAAAAATCAAACCTTGACCATTATATTCTCTTTAGCATTCATTCAACCACGACAACTTTTGTTGAATAACAACAAATGCAATGTTAACGACAAGAAAGACCCAAAAAGACTTAATCTTTTATGGGACTTAAACCAAAAAAACAAAGAAAGTAATCTAAAGCCTTGAGGGAAAGATTGTAACTTGTAAGAATGAGTAGTGCAAAGAAAGCTGCAGAAGAAGCTATAGAAGCAATTGGGCTGGGATATGACCTGGGTTTTGATTTAAGGCTTAAGTATTGCAAGAAAAACTCACCAAGATTGATAGTGATTAATGATGATGATAAGCAAGTGCGTAATATGGTGATTCCTGGTGGGTTTTCTCTTCCTAATGTTCCTAAATCTATCAAATGTGATAAAGGCGAGCGTTTGAGGTTTAGCTCTGATGTTCTTTCTTTTCAACAGGTAAAAAGAACTCGCCTTTCCTTCGTTCTTTTTGCTTATGTTGCTGTCCACTTGTGCTCTATTTTGAAATCTTATGTCCAAGTTTCTGTCTTGTTGTGTTTATGTATATTGAGTTTGTATTCCAAGTACCTGTCTTTGTGTGTGCTTTGATGAAAAACAAAGTTTTAACAATTTGGCTAAAATTTTAGCTGTCTCTCTTGAGTAATGAGCCCAATTGAATTTTTTTTGTTGATTTTGTAACATCAGCTACTTTTCGTTAAGAAAAAAAAATGTTAGGATTGATTGTTATTTGCTTCATTAAGGCATCTTAAGAACTTTTTCTTTCTTTGTTTCTTCTTATAATTTAGTGATAGCTTCTGATTGACTTAATGGTCAAATTTGAGGGATTTGAATATCAGTGTCGAAACAAAAAGAGAAATTTCTGCAATGAGGTGTCTAATCTGGCCTGAGGGTGCAGTTGGTTGAAAATTGTATGGGATCAACTGGGAAGTAGATATGAAAATTGCTCTGCATTCAAGAGAAAGTTAAATTTGTTTTAATTTAAAATGGTGTTTGGTTAAAGATACAAGTGACTGGATTCATCGGTTCACAGTGTTTTCCCTTTGCTTGTAGATGTCAGAGCAGTTTAACCAGGAACTATCTCTTTCTGGAAAAATTCCTTCGGGCCATTTCAATGCTGCGTTTGAATTTTCAGGAGTTTGGCAGAAAGATGCTGCCAATACTAAAGCCCTTGCTTTTGATGGTGTAAACATCACACTTTACAGCATTGCACTAGAGAAATCGCAGGTTGTGCTATGTGATCATGTTAAAGAAGCTGTACCGTCATCTTGGGAACCTGCTGCATTGGCAAGGTGAGATTCTGCAGCTTCTAGAACATGTGTTTAAAGAGCTGAGGATGAGGTTGTCCATTTATAACTTCAAATCGCAGGTTGTGCTACGTGATCAGAAGAGCATGCTTTTTTCTTTTTTCTTTTTTTTTTTTTGCATTTGCACACCATTTCTAAGCTAGTAATGATTCTGAAAATATAATTATACCAATATTGATTATAGCAATCGTGGCTTGGTAAGCCCAGGAAATTTTACAGCTACTGGTTGAAGTTAGCATAACAAGAACATATTGTGTGATCCTGGTCTGATGAAATTTTTTAGCTACAACACCGTGTGAAGTTTTTGTAAGTTTGGATGTAAAGTTCATGACCAAACAACCATCCTTGGAGGCGATAGCCTGATGTTAACTTAATTAGTGGGGTAATGCCTGAAATACATTTCTACCTGCAAACAATGAATAAAACTTTATATAAAAAGCATTGAACATATGAGATGGAAAATAATGGTGGATTTTAGAAATCCTATTGTTTATGTATTTCATTAGCACCACAGGATTTTATCATCAATTTCACTTTGCAAACAGGAGAAGTTTTTGAAAGATTTCTAGATTTTATATAGCTTGTTGTGTAGACTAGTTAGTTAGCCGAAGTGAATGTGGGCCAATTATTCAAGGTCTGTTATGTTCGTGACCTCTTAGTAGTAGGAGTACAGTTCCTGTTTTGTTGTGTGGAGTTATTTACATGGCTTTGCTGATATAAAGGGAGGGAATGGACACTAAGGTGTTTAGAAGACCCAGTAGTTTCCTATGTACAAGGCACTGGGAGTTTGTTATAAATAAGATGACTTCGTACTTCTGAAGAAAAACCTGGGCTACGTAGTTTCTGTAACTGTAACTCGAGAAAGATAAAATGTTGCATGGTTGTGACCACATATGGCTGAAGTGCTTAACATATATGTAGCTGGTATAGGCACTCAATGAACAAAAGTTAGTGTTCTTATCTCTCGCTTGCAGAATCAATCACCTTGCCTTTTCCTGTATCAATAATGGATCTGCAATGGGGTAAATTACCAAAAAGTTTGATTCTGCTATTCAACTACGATATTTTTTTGCCTTGTTGGAGTGTCTGTATTTTGTCATGTGCATTTACTTTGTAGACTAACTGAGTATATTGCATTAGTAGCAGTTTAGCTTGTTTATGACACGTATTATATTGATAATTGGTTATATGCCTTGTACAACTGAACTCAAAAGACATGCACTTTCTCTGACCGTTTAACGCCGTATATTACAGATAATTGGTGTATCCTTGACAACCTTGAGCATACTTCTCTGTTTCTTTACAGGTTTATTGAGAAGTATGGTACACACGCTATTGTCGGCATCAAAATGGGGGGAAAGGACATGATATATATGAAGCAGCAGCATTCATCACCTCTCCAACCTGTTGATGTGCAGAAAAAATTAAAGGACATGGCTGACAAAATGTTTATAGATGGTGGAAGGAGTACCATGAACTCTGATAAATTTTATGATAGAGAAAAGGTATGAAGAAAAGTCCATCCACGCCTTCCCTCTTAAATTGACATGAATGAAATCCAAGTGAACTCAAAAGACAACTTTTCGGCAATAAATTTTACAGGTAGCTTAATTTGGTTTTTTTTTACCAGCTTGTCAAGCATCAGGGGCTGGCATTCAGGGACCAATTTCCATCCAGCTCTTCTTCCCACACTGAGGTACACCTTTTGGAAATGTGTAATAGCTTCCTAGTTGCCTACCATTCCACAAATGACATAATTAAATTTGATTTTAACCCCCATAGATTATGCAGTGGTTCGTATTTAAGTTTGATCGACTCTGCTTTTTTCTTTTTCCTCTTTCCAGTTCTGACTTCTGTTCAAATTTGTATTTATTTTGCAGGATATTAAATTCATAAGTAAGCGTAAAGGTGGAATTGTTAAAAACCTACCACACAATGAGTGGTGTCAAACTGTTCAGTCTGAACCTGATGTCATCTCAATGTCATTTGTGCCAATCACATCATTACTGAGTGGAATCAACGGGAGTGGATTTTTGACCCATGCCATTAATCTCTATATCCGATGTAAGCATGGAATTTCTTCTCAGTTTGCATGTTGATGTAGTGCATGTTGTGGAGTTGAGATTGTGATAGTGCACATTCATTGCGTTTCTATGGGATGCTTGCCGAAGAAAATGCTTTCCAAAGCTGAACGGGAACTACTGTTTATTTAAGTGATCAACAAATAACAATGAGTTTCATGTGGTGTTTTATCAAAATATGATAGCTATTTTTAAAAAAAGTTAATGGATTTCCGCTCATTCACTGAATGATTTATCGATTTTTATTTTTTCCGGTTTGCTCAGCTCTTAACTTTTGTTTGGTTTAACCTGTTTCCGAGTGAAGATAAGCCGCCAATTGAAGAATTACACCAGTTTTTGGAGTTTCAGCTTCCAAGGCAATGGGCACCAGTATTTGGTGAGCTTGCCCTTGGTCCTGACAGGAAGCAACAAAGTAATGCATCTTTGCAGTTCAGCCTAATGGGTCCTAAGCTTTACGTTAATACATCACCAGTAATGCTCTTACCATGGTGTGAGATTTTCATGTTTTGCTTTGTGGGATTTTTGTTTCTTTCATTCGTTAGGGCCTTGAACTTTATTTTCAATATTGTCCTTCTTTTCCATTCAAGTAACGAAGCTCATTCCATTGTCAGTCATCATATATGAGATCATAATACCCCTTGGAAAGTAATTGCCTCTCAAAGCTATCATAAATCTTGTCTCAGTTCTCCATTGAAGATCAAGAATAGAAAAACCACACTTTACAAAGGAAAAGTAGTTATCCTAATTTTTTTTATCAGCATTGTTCTAGATTAGATACAAGTCAAACCAAGCTACATTTCCTATGTAGTCATATTAACCATCGTAAGTGATTGATTTGGTCTGAAAGTGGTGGTTCCATTGACTGCTGCATCTCGTCTGTTCTCCTAGTTGCAGTAAATATCTATAAAAAGTGAAAGTGGATGATACTCAGCACAATTCTATCGTACTAATCTTTTTGGTAAAATACATGACAGGTCAATGTGGGGAAGAAGCCGGTTACTGGTCTTCGACTGTACCTGGAAGGGAAAAGAAGCAACTGCTTAGCAATCCACTTGCAGCACCTTTCTTCACTGCCAAAGACCTTCCAACTTGCAGATGAACGAAATGGCAACATCTCAGATCCCTCCTCTGACCAAAGATATTATGAGAAGTTGAAATGGAAGAGTTTCTCGCATATCTGCACAGCCCCTGTTGAGTCAGATGATGATCTCTCGATTGTCACTGGAGCTGAGTTTGAAGTTGGAGAATCTGGTTTGAAAAAAGTCCTATTTTTGCGGCTCCAATTTTCTAAAGTTATGAGTGCCACATCTTTTACGACGTCTGAATGGGATGGTTCCCCTGCCTTGAACCAGAAATCCGGAATAATATCCACATTGATCAGCACTCGTTTCTCAAGTGCTCAAAAACAGCCTCCACCACAACCTGTCGTGAACATAAACTCAGCTGTGTACCCTGGAGGCCCACCAGTTGCTGCGCAGACCCCTAAACTTTTGAAGCTCGTGGACACAACAGAGATGACTAGAGGACCACAAGACTCACCTGGATACTGGGTTGTGTCTGGGGCAAAGCTTAATGTAGACAACGGAAAAATCTCTCTTCGAGTCAAGTACTCTCTACTGCCTTCGGTTTCACCGGATGATGATGTATCGATATAGATGTAGCTTATTATTTTGAAATGGGAGGGCGAAAGAAAGGAACGTTTGATACAGAAAAAACAAGATTTTGATTGGTTTACAGGGTTTCAGACCGGGCTTGTATTCATAGGTGTAAGAATCTGTATGAGAAATTCAACGGGGGTGGCAGTTCACTGATATCCTATTCTATTGTGTAATTTCTGTAGAGTTCTCTTGTTATTTGTGAATATATGAATACCTAATGTTGAAGATTCTTGGCAATTTTGGAACCGAATAGAATTTTCAAAAGTGAGGAGTTTGAACCCAAGACCACTAGGAAAGGGGAGGAATGAGTACTGGTTGAGCATCAAGTTCATTAGCAAGAAATGTGTGAGCTACACTGGCATGCATGTGAGATAAGTGACTGTTAGTGTTACTTTCCAATTCACATCCACTTCATCATTTCCTAGTTTATCTATATTCAAAATTGAACTCACGCTTTAACATCATTTTCTAGTTTCTTGTTTTTTTGGAAAGTAGTGTTCTATAACAATGAATATCAACAAGAACTAATCTTTCTTGTGTTCTGTTGCTGTAAAGGTTCCAGTCAAGTCTCTGATTATTATTCTAGTTCATGTCCATCTTGCCGTTTCCAGCTCCTCTCCCATTCTTGTAGATTCCTGCCAAGTTAAGAACTGATCCACCACCCAATAAGGTGCCAAGCCCTAACTGTCAGCATTTATGACTTCATAACTGGGGTAGCTCTCACTTAGAAGTAGAGGAGACTTGAGTCAAAGCAGGTGATCATATCACTGCAAGACCATACTCCATTCAAGTTCTCTTTTGTCAGATTATTAAGTTAAAGAACATGCAGAGCTGGACCTGTTGGTTGACTAGGATCACAGAAGAGCAAGAATTAGAGACCTTTACAGCAATGTTTATTGTTCAGTGGTTCTTCACGAAACGACCTTTCATTTTACAGGTAGAGTATGGAAGTATTGCAGATGGCAAACAAATCCTAGGTAGAGGTGACTTGGATCTCCTCAACATAAAAAAATTAATCAAATATCAAGCTTTATCTATGTAAGAAGCTATGGCACTAATCATGAGAGCAAGGAAAAACAATCAATTTCAGCACAACCGAAGAGATGAATTTACCAATACTTGTCATATAAAATCAAATAAATTAGACTACCAGCTCAGTCTGAAGCCTACACAATGAGACTGGACATGGTTTGAAGAATGAAATCAAATATTGCTACACGTTGAAAAAGAGAACAAAAAAGTGAAAATCAAAATAAGGTGAGAGACCACTACTAACAACTTTGGCACAAGACTGCAAGATAAAATTGTTATTACCATCTTTAAAGAGGGAAAAGAACAAAGTATTCCCTAACAAAAAAATACTTTACCACATGGTTTTCACCTGCAAAAGCAATAGACACTCGAGCTGTTCTGCTTAGGGCCTTTGCACCATGAACAAGTTGAAAAGTGTAGCACCTCAAGTATATTATCTCTCACTTGAAATGGTCTTGTCGGAGAATTGTGATGAAATCAGGAGGTGACCCATCTTCATCCTTCTGTTTCCAATGTTCTCCATTGCCTTGGATGTACCATGAAACTTTTGGTGACAATGGTGTATAAAGATCTGCATAGTCAGTTTTATCAGACAAATGCACTACTTTTTCTTTAATATAAGGCTCTGCTACCCTAGAAACTAAAATCTATGTAGTACTTGTTTTTAACATATTAGCATGATCAAAAGGTATCCACGCAGTAACTGATATTACAATGAGGTGAAAAAAACCTACCATCCTAAAGGAACTTGAATCTCATCCTTAGTATGAAAATTTAAAAACACATAAAGGTAGAGCCTGCGGTTCATAATCAGCTAGAGTTCACTTGTTCCAGCAAAATAAAATTTGATCACATCAGCACTATTAGAGGTGTGGAAACATGATTCTGTTAATGTGCAAAACATTACACCCTTATAGTTAGTAATCTACCCAAATCGCTATTTCGAACAATAAACTAGCCAAACCCTGCCTCATAAGGGCATTTCAGCAAAATACAATAGTAATTGTGATGATAAACATGACCAGTAGTGCCAGCGATCAACTCATATTTTTCAAAAACAAAGTAATCTACCTGAACGGTACCTTCTATTTTCTACAATCTTTACAAAGCACTTTGTTCTTATTTATTTCAATTTCCCTTTATTTTCAGATTCATTGCCAGTCAAATCCTGTGATTGATTCATGATTTTCGAAGCATTCCCATCCATAAAAGAGGCTTGTTCTCCCTAAAACACTTGATTGTCTCTTCCGCAATGAAGCTAACATCTCAGGCCAGTTGCAATAATCTAAAGAGTTTCTACAAAATCATTTCAAAATTGTTCAAGAACCTCAAACCAATATTCAAACCTTTTCTAGTTACCCTCTAATATACTGCATCCACCTACAAATGTTTTTGCATGTTCCTTTCTCCTTTCTTCAATGTCCTCATTACAAACTCTGGCATCTTACAAACAGAATGAGTGACTTTCTCCCCACACTCAGCCAACTAATTTTCTATCACCTCACTGGTTCTCTTTACCTAATTCATCATACTGAGAAACCTTACCAGTTACTCCTAATAACTGATTCCTTTCTATATGTTTGTCTCTATAAAATGAACATTGATCATTGAGATTTTCAGAATTATGATTCTTACTACATAAATATGATTGTTTTAATTAGAAAAGTAATGAGATGCATGTGCACTAAGGCTCGAACAATAACCAAACATGAGACACTCAGCAATCACGCATTTAAGTCACAATTTTAACATATAGCAAGAGTCGCCAACCTAAGTACAAAAGAAATCTACCTGGTAGGGTTGGTGGATCTGGCTCTCTCGTGCTATGCAATACAGCAGTACCAGATAACACGGTAAGAAACCCACAAAGTTCAGATGCAATGCTGCTTGCACTTTGACCAGAATAATCCTTCAGAGAAGATATGGGAAGAGTTAGAAAATGTTCTTTACTAAACCCACACACACAAAAACACAGCCACGGAGCATGCACACTCTCTCTCTCTTCCCATGTGCATGTGCACATAACAATACCTTAAACATTATTGCACTGGCAAGAATTGTAAAGGAAGTAAACCCAGCATAGTAAATGGGAGAAACAACTGCTGTGTTGAATGTATCTAATGCCTGCAACCACACCACATCATTAGGAAACAGCTTGTATTGAACCTGAATCACAATCAAGGCAATGCAACATCTTGACTCTAAATTTTGGAGGAGATTTGGAATCTTCCAAAATGCACAAGAAGAATAGGGAGAGAGAATCGTCTTCTAATGGACCCAGTGTCACAGATTTTCCAAGTTTATTCAGCACTTGTCATCAAACAACCATGAACTTTTAAGATGAGGGAATTAAGAGTAAAAAAGAAAAAAACACCTCCATTCACAGTGCTAATGTGCATCTGCTGTTCTATTGACCCTATCACCAACACATTCTCAACGAGACCACACATTTGTCTAGATTGAATTCTTGCAGGTGTATCATGGGAGATATATGATGGAGATCAATTGAGGTTCTAAAACCCTCATGGAAGGAAGATATCTGCCTACAAGTGTATTAGTTGTAGTGCATAATAAATATTGGCTGAAATGTTGCACAAAGTGGTTGAATTTGTTAAAATTAAATGTTATGTGTATATTAAAAAAGCGTTGTCCATGCCTAAGGGTCCAGTCAGCTTCATTCCATGCAAAAAAGCACTGCTACGTTAGTGCAAATTAAGAAATAAAAACACTTCTTTTATGTATAAGATTGTAAGAAGACAGAATCTGCTAAGCATTCCTAATTTTGACAGATTTTTAAGCATATTCATCCTCAATTAAATGATTTTTTTAGGTCCCTTAAATAATATACACTAATAGTTCTGGTTATAGCTATGTAGGTCCTAGGTAAGACTATAAAGTCGCAGGTACTAAATCATTTTAAATCTTTATGGATATCAGATCCCTCAAGATCAGCATGTCTGTGAACACCCCCACCTAGATCCTAAAAACATTGCACAACTAATGGCTTAGACGCAATGGTGATAATCCTAGTCTCAGGAAGGCCATAGATGCATTCAATTATCAGTAAGAAGATAGGTGAGCAACTCCTTCTAGAGTAGTAAAGTAATTCAGTCTTCATTAGCATAAGTATGTTTGTCACAGGGAAAATGGTTAAATATCACCACCTTACCAGCATGTAGCACTACATGTCAAAAATATATAACCATTCAGATAATACTACATTGTGCTAGAACTGCATATTAAGATACTAACCATGTTTAGATAATTTAATTGAGTGATGATGCAAGTAATTACAACCATTGCGAAAATCCATGTTTGAAAGTATTTGGCCTGGTTTATGCCCTCTATGGTTAATTTTATAGCAATGCCGATGGCTTTTATACTCATAACCTGCAAAACAAGACAACATGTAGTTATTATTATAGGAATACATGCAAATGTTCCATTAGGATTAAAGTTTCAAAGCTCCTAGACCACATATGCATAAACCAAAGGTGTTAAATTTGTTTAATCTTGGTAAACATTTAGCAAGAGGGCTACAAGAAACTTACAGTCAATGATCCAATTACAGAGCAAATTCCTATATACACCATAATGTTGGTTTGGCCATAGCGTGGAGAAAAATACAAAATCAGCACCAATGCTATAGCTACCACGGAGGCTGTATACAAGAGAAATGCTGGAAAAGAAAAAAAAAATCACATCGAATTGATTGGGAGGAAAGGTAGAAACAAGAAATTAGCACTTATAAGGAAGACGGACTACCTGGCTGAATAGCTAATTCCCAGATTTCTTCTACTGAATTGATGGACCGTTCTTCAGGTGCATGTAAAACAATCACAGTAGAACCAACAATACATAGAAGACAACCCAACACCCCCATTTTTTGCAGCTTCTCCTTCAACAAGAAATGGGCTAATACAGCACTGCCCATGTTTACACAAACATAATCAGACACACTAATCATGCACCTGTTGCTTTATAGTAAAAACAACAACAGATCCTAATTGAACTACAAATAAACCTTACCTAACAATGATACTCAATGCACCAAGTGGTGTCACAAGAACAGCAGGAGCATAAATGTATGCTACAAAATTGGAAATCTCTCCAACAATCACTGTCAATTTCCCCCAACAAAACATCAATCAGATCAAGATACATCAAACCTAAGCATACAAGAACATTCATCCCTCAAACAAATTCCACCTAAATTCAGATGGTCTAATTGGGTCAATTCCCACAAAAAATGCCCTAAAAATCAATCCTTTCTAAACAAAGACTGAAATGAATAGCCACAACCACAACAATAACAACAGCAAAAAGCAGTAAAAAAAAATGTAACTTACTAGTAATCATGCCTATCCACCATAGTGGCTCCAACAAATAACCATAGCCTCCAGAACCTTAAACAACCAAAATCAAATTCAATCACATTACAAACTCAGCAAAAAACCAAAATCCATTTCACAAAAAAAAAAAAAACTTGATTTACTTGCTCGAGGACCGCTAACACCGGCTTTTCTAAGGCCCTTCTTCTTGATTATAAAACTAGAGCCTATAAAGGCACTGGAAACCATTGCCAGTATAAACCCCAATAAATTGCTTGAGTACATCTACACATATACATACACATACATACATATATACATAGATGAGAAAACAATATGAAAAGGGGATGATAATTCTATTAAAACAATGAGAAATCCAATCTGGGTTTTCTCTAAATACAATAATGTAACGGTCTTGATGATGTTCTTGTTTTGATGATGATGATGTTTGTAGTTGACCAATCCAGCATCTGCAAAGACAGACGAATGTAAAAGTTACAAGTGTTCGTTGAATGCTTTTCTACTTCTGCTGATGTGTAGTTTGCCTTTTTTGAGGTTAAATTATCATAAGATAATCTTTTGTTTTTGTTTTGTTAGAAGGGAAAGATCAAAGATGTCAGCAAGAGTGAAAAGGGACCATAGAGAAGGGATCGTTAAGGGAACCTAGTTTTCCACCTGCCAGTCACTGGTTGTTCAACGATACAATTCTTTGGAAAAAGAACATATTTGTCCTCTAATTATAACATAATTTCCAACTTGGTATCTAAACAATTATATTTTCAATTGGATACATTATCTATAAAAAACAAATGCCCAGTTACTCAAATGTAGACAAATTGCGACGAGTTTGTAGTTCGTAAAGTTGATGAATTGATGAAATGTGATGGATATAGAGGTAGTGAAGTTTATAAAGGCTTTTTTTTATATATATATAAGAGTTTGTTTATTGAATTTACATAAATATAGGAGCTAAATTAGGAGATTGTTATTTATTTGATAAAACCCATGTTAAGAATACATAATTATTTTAACTAAACAATGGCATTATCGTTAAGGAGTTATGCTATTTTCATGGAGAAATTATATAATTATAAATTTAACTTTTATTGTGGCGAGCTAAAATTATAATTTTTGGATTTAAAAAAAAAATTAGAAAACAAGTATTTTTATTTTTTTTCTCTTTACACTTGATATTTTTATCATTTTATACTTTTCCTATTTATCACTATTTTTCATATCTTTATTTTTTGTAATATTTTTTTAGTTTTTACTCTTCTTTATACACTTTTTATATAAAAAAAATTATTTTTTATTTTTCATACTATGAATATTTGTCACTCTACACTTAATCTATTTATACCATTTTTTTTGTTCTTATCTTTATACTTTTGTATTTAAAAAAAAAACAATTTCCTTACACTTTTTTTTTTGAAAAGTTATTATACAAATACTAAAGAAATGATGTTTTATTATAGCAATTGTAACGTTGTTTCATTCTTCTGCTATATTAAAAATTAACTTGAGATCTTACATGTATGTATTATTGAATATGATCTTTACTGTATTTTATTATATATAAGCATATACTTTTTTATTCACTATTATATTTTTTAATCGATGTTAAAAAATTCATTAATAACACCTACACATTAATTATTTTG
>Ga0325402_1004794_pt1 | contig 12539 bp, 14 predicted proteins | sample PopdelMetagenome_22_FD_207212 | JGI IMG/M metagenome (GOLD analysis project Ga0325402, IMG submission 207212) | Populus deltoides microbial communities from Bellville, Georgia, United States - Xylem-PdKOR-R3 | ecosystem: Host-associated > Plants > Phyllosphere > Stem > Wood/Secondary xylem... | reverse complement strand
AAAAACGCGTTGGAACGGCAATGACAAACTAAAATGTTGATACCATAATTCCAAGTGGTCCCTATACTCATTATTGTTGTTTTTTTTAACTAATTAGACCTTGAACTAAGATTTCCTAATATTGTAACTCAATATAATTCTAATATATTATAATATTCTGAGACTGTACTTAATTCTCTCCGTATGCATAGGTGTTATTTCCCTTCTTAGGAGAACTCTTCATGAATATATATTAGCTTTCTAGCTAGTTTTGTTTAGATTATGTACTAGCTAACATTACTTTTAGCTAGCACCGCTACACTATACATGCTAGGATAAGATGATAGTTTTAAAATCCGATCCGACAGGTCGATCCAAGACTCAGTTGATCTGGGACTGGAACCGAATCATGTTAAAGAAAAAACAGAGAAAGAAAAAAACAGGTTGATCCTATAAAATCCGATCAAAAACCCGGTTGCAATCCATTGACTTTAGTTTTTGTTGTTTTTATACTAAAATGATGTTGTTTTGATTTTTTTAAAAATAAATTGACCCGATCAAAACCCGGAACTTGAAAATTGAATCGAGTCGGGTCTAAAAACTATAAATAAGACTATCTAATATAAATCAGATGTTCTATATTATAAATTAATGATTCAATTTTAACCCTATTATTTTATAGATGCTATTGTTTAAAACTAGCACAGACCTATCCTATATATATAGTTATCATTATCCTATATATATAGGTTTAAAACTAGAACCATTTCTCTCTTGGATTTATTGCTGCTGCTGCTGCTGCTTTGCTGGGTTTGATTTTTTGAGTTTCAACATAAACATCATCCGACAATAATTTGTATAGGGATGACATTGAGAATAAACCTCGAGTAGAGGGACTAAATCCACTTTTAAACGCTTGCGCATATGCAAAACGGTGCGATCTATGCCTTAAATCTTAATTACAAGTTTACAACGTTAAAAATCGAAGCAGTTGAACTCTAACTCTACTGTATTCTGGGAAGTCAAACTCTGAGAGCGTAGCACTAGCACTGCACAGAGTGCGAGAGAAATGGAGACGAGCAGCAGCAGCAGCAACAGCAACAGCAATTCAGTGACGATAATCCACAATGCCATGATCGTCACCATGGACCCCGAGAGTCGTGTCTTTAAGAACGGAGGGATTGTTATCGAACAAGATAAGATCAAAGCCATAGGTCAATCCGCCGATATTCTTTCTCAATTCTCCTCTCTCGCTCACCATCTCCAAATCATCAACCTTCATAGTCATATCTTACTTCCTGGTACTCCCTCCCTCACTCTTTTGTTGCTTATTTATTTGTATTGATAGATATACTCCAATCGAATCCATTGATCACAATACATTAGGATTTATAAACACGCACGTGCACACATCGCAACAGCTAGCGAGAGGGATAGCTGATGATGTTGATCTGATGACATGGTTGCATCATCGTATTTGGCCTTATGAATCTAATATGACTGAGGATGATTCTTATCTTTCTACTTTACTTTGTGGAATTGAACTCATTCACTCTGGTGTAAGTCCTTTTATTTTTCTCTTTAAATTGGAATTCAGTTTGATGTTTGGGATTGTTATTACTATCATTATTTTATATAGGTTACTTGCTTTGCTGAAGCTGGGGGCCAGTATGTGTCTGGAATGGCTCGTGCTGTTGAAAAATTGGGCTTGCGCGCCTGCTTAACTGAGTCAATTATGGATACTGGCGAGGGTTTGCCTACATCTTGGGCTATGCGAACTACGGATGACTGTATTCAGGTTGAGGATTATACTGGATTTTTAGTTGATATTGTGGAGTTCATTACCATGCTTTTCTTTGATATGTTGATGTGTGCTTATATTACGGCACTAATGTCTGAACAACCAGGCTTGTTGAGTTGATTGAGTAGTGAAAAATGCAAACCATTGATGACTATATGACGGGCTTTGGTTTTTTGCATTTTCGAATGTTATTACAATTTTCTTCCTTTGGAGGAGCAAGTGTTACTAAGAAGGGAAAGTTAATCTTACTCTGGAATCTTCATAAGTGTCTTCGCGTCCGTGATTTTCCCACAAAGATGAACATTTATGCTGATATACGTGATCATGAACCACTGTAACATAAGTAATGCTCAGGCTTGTCGTTGCTAGTGAGCTTGGATCAAAGTTGTGTCAACTGTAATCGTACTTTAGAATCTTGATGAGTGTCTTTGTGTCCATTATTTTCCCACTCAAAGACAAGCATTTATGCTGATATGTGTGATCATGAACTATTTTAAAATAGGTAATGCTCAGGCTTGTCATTGCTAGTGAGCTAGGATCAAAGTTGTGCTTCAAAATCCCTTGAGGCGTGTCCAGTTTGTGAATCTTACGCCCTTTTCCTTTTCAGGCACACACTATCACATTGTTGTTGCATTTTGCAACTTTGTTCAAGTCTCTATGCAAAGATATTTCATCCTTTTCCTCTGTTGTTTAGTATCATTTCCCCCCTTTTATATCCACAATTGTTGTACTAGTTACTTTAAACGACAATTATATCATCGACTGAAGCCAAATTTCTCACTTCAAGGGCAGTCTCAAATGGAGCTTTATGAGAAGCATCATAATACTGCAGATGGACGCATTAGAGTATGGTTTGGAATTAGGCAAATTATGAATTCAACTGATCGCCTACTTCTTGAAACTAGAAATACAGCTCAGGAACTGAAAACTGGAATTCACATGGTACTGAACTTTCTCTTTACCTCAGAGTTGCATCTATATTGTAAATCACATGCGGATTTATTATCTGGTGGATATTGATGTGCATTGAAATGTTTTATTATTAGAAAACTGTTAAAACGTTTTTGTTTTGGGTTGGAAGTATAGATGCACTGGAATTTGCCAAATAAACAGCAATTTTTAGCGTGACAAGACTCTTTGATGTTATGCCATAATTCAATTTGAATATATAGGGACACGAATCTCAGTTTCTGCATGTAGCTTGTCTTCGTAATAGTGATACTGTGGATATATCCCATCCAAATTAGGATGCAACACTCAAGTCAGCTGTCAACTGCAAGAAGAATGATCTGTTTGATATGGACTTAAACAATTATGACAATGTTTCTCCTTCCTTCCTTCCAAAATAATAATAATGATAAATTAAAGGCAATGAAAAATATTGTTAATTCCTTTTCCATCATGAGAAACTTTACTTGGTTCAGAAGTTGAAAGTCCTGCCAAAGAAAGAAGATGTTGAAACAGGCTGGACTAATCTTTCCAATTGTTAGCATGTTGCAGAGATACCTTATGAGAATCAATTCGTGAAGGGTAATCGGAAAGTTGAACACGGGACTGTTACGCACTTGGAGAAGATAAACTTTCTTCAAAACAACTTACTTTCAGCTCATACAGTTTGGGTTGACGACACTGAGGTGAATTGCTCCTGCTAATTCTCTGCTAGTCGCCATGGAAATACATCAGTTTACCATCCTTGCATCAAAAAGTAGATAAATAAGGTCTAGTAAATTTGCAAATAGGTGAATTTTTCTTTTATTAGTGGATAGTTGAGATTGTTTATAATACTTCTTTGATATAAACTTGTTCTTTATGCTTACTCTATCTCCATTGGTTTTTTTATTTTTGGTTCTTATTTGGGACATTTTTAAATCCATGTAATAATGTATTTTCTGAAACTGGACATGTTATACTAATTATAACAAGATGACAGTTTCTAGTTGGATTTCAAGGAATATTATGCGAGATGGATTATCATAGATGGCATGCTTCCTCGTAGGCTATGATTAGTTTGACTCCCAACGATTTTATTTTTCATTTTTTTCCCACTGGCATCAAAGAAATTTTTCATTTTGATGTGTGCAGTGTCACTGAACAGACAGTTAGTATCGTAATAAATATATTAGCAAAATGCTAGAGGTTGATATTATACTAAATGGAAACGTAGAAAGTGGCTTGATGTTTTACAGATTGTATTCTTTTTGTAATCCACCCCCCCCTCCCTAAAATTGCTGTTGTTACTTTTGACTTTCTAACATATGTTGTTATATTTGCTTCTGGGTTGACTGATGGCTGCTTGTTCCTCATTTACCATCTGTGATCCGCGCTTTTGTCTCTAGCTAATTCTAAGATCATGTTCTCAGTGATGTTATCATTTCTCCTTCAGATAGGTTTTCTTTCAAGAGCTGGTGTCAAAGTATCTCACTGTCCTGCTGCTGCAATGAGAATGCTTGGTTTTGCACCTATTAGGGAGATGCTTGATTCTGGCATTTGTGTTTCCTTGGGAACAGATGGGGCACCATCAAATAATAGAATGAGCATCGGTTTGTTTGATTTATGATTTTATTGTTTCCATTCTCGCATTTCTTTGATGTTCAGTATTTTTCTGTTATTGTGGTGATTTTAATGCAAGTTTGGCCATTTTCAGTTTCTGGTTTCCCTTTTATTGAACTCTAGACAGACCTTTAAAAAGAAAGAAACAGGGAATACCTCCTCATCGCACATGCTTACATGTATAGATAGTGAGAGTAGCTATTAAAACACAAGATTTTCACCCTGTACCATTATAAAAATGTCTGGGCCTGGGTCGTATTGGAGACATGGTCAGATAATTTTCCTTTGCACTATAATATAGGTTAAGAAGAATAAAATAATATTTCGAAGCTCATCCTTTAAGCAATTTTTGTCAATACTTACACTAAGGTCAAAATGTCCTTGGTCCTTGGAATACAGGTGACTGCAAATTTATGTGGTATTTTTCTCTTTGTAGTTGATGAGATGTATCTAGCTTCTTTGATCAACAAAGGACGGGAAGTTTATGCGAAGGGAACAACTGATCCAACAGCTCTCCCAGCGGAAACAATTCTCAGAATGGGGACCATAAATGGTGCAAAAACAGTGCTCTGGGATAATGAAATAGGATCCCTTGAAATTGGGAAAAAGGTCGGATTGTTAAAGCTCCAATTAGGACTGTGTTGCGGTCCCAAATGGATTCTAAGTTAGATCACTTGCTCTTCTCCCTCCCTACCTGCCCTCCTCTCCCTCCCCTCCCCTCCCCTCTCACGTTTAACTTGCAATTAGAGATCTAGCTTCTTTTAACTACAAAGTACTTGGTTTTTTAATGTCTTTTCGGCCAGTTGAATCTGATTAATCTTTGTTTTCATGATTTGGTAGGCTGACATCACTGTGGTCCATCCCAACTCATGGTCCATGGTTCCTGTTCATGACTGGTATGAAAGTAGCTTTGAAGTTTTTGCAACGTTATAGCTCTTCATCTCATGTTCTCAGTGCCTTAAATATATGCCAACTCAACCATTTAGGGTAAAGAAGTTTCTCCAGCTTCTACTCAACGTATGCTTTTTGATTAGCCACATGTAAATGCATTTATCAAAATTCTCATTTAGGGCTTTTGAGGTTTATCTGAATTATAAACAACTGTCAAGTTATGTGCGTACTAAGCTTACTCCCTACGTACCACAAATTGACCTAAGTGTGTACCCTGGTCCTGAATCTTGTACCACAACCGAAATGTCCCATGTTCCTGGTAACTATGGTCATGTATTCTACATGGCCATCAGCCATCAGAAATTGCAGCACAGTCCTTCTGTCTAACTTTCTTCTTTTCCACTGGAACTGTTCAGAACTGAAGTGCAGCATTTGTTCTATTAGATTTGTGTGTAACAGCCTATAAATGTACTTGGTTCCATGGATTGATATTTGTTTTACTGTTCTGCAGCATTTCAAGCCTTGTGTACAGTATGAGGACTGAGAATGTTGTCTCCGTAATGTGCAATGGCAAATGGATTATGAAGGACAAGAAGATTGTGAATGTGGATGAGGTACTTTGTACTGCACATCATTTTGTTTATCAGTCTTCTCTTTCCCCAATGACCGATGGAGTTTTGTGCTATGCTTATGATTGCAAATTGTTGTAAAATAGGGAGAGGTTATGTTAGCGGCGAAGGAAGCTTCTAGCAAGATTTTGAAGAGGGCTGGTATCAGCATACCCAACAGAATGAATGTCCTCTGATTTGTTTCCTCTGAAGGTTCTCCATGCTTGCAGTTGTTCCTGGAAAGGATGTTGCATTCTGATGGTGACACGGAATGAATGTCCGCTGCACAGCCATCAACTTAAATGTGTAGGGACAGCAAACTAAAACTTCCCTACAAGTCATGTTTCTTCTGTCTTCCAATTGGGAAGCAATGCTTGTAATCTTGGTGAAACGCTTGCAGAACGAGTTCAGAAAATTGATAATAAGTGAAAGAGCCCTGGACACGAAAATTGTCTCTCCAAATTGAGATTAAATTGACATGAAGATGGATTCTAGTACAGATCAAACGGCTTTGATTTGATGAAATTGAAAGTAGTTTAGTCAGATGCTGATCATTGTATTGTATGTACAGGCAAATCATATTTAAAAGTATCATTTTTCGAAGAACTAAAAAAAAGGGGCTAAAAGCTGGCATTATAATTCAGTGAAATCTTAATTTTAAGTGATGGGTATGCTGACCTAACATGGTTGTTAGCCGTAATCAATTTGGAATTTCCACACAGAAAAGCTAAAAGCATTAGACCCAGGAAAATTACAGGCTATATTAGACAGACCTTAAGAAAAATCTTACAGGCTATTCTACAAGTAGTGTGTCGAAGTTAAGAATCCACACAACAAGTGTCTTGCTCTTCTCGGTTCTCCTTCCCTCGCAAAAGCGGCACAAGCCAGTGTTATCCTCTCTTTAGAAGGCGAATTAGAGCCGTGATACAGATTAAACATCGGTTTAGACGAGATCAGAAGGAGAATGTGAACAAGCTGGATTCTTCGCGAGGAGTGGATTCTGGAGTTAGGGATTTTAGGCGGCAAGAAACGTGTTGTTTCGTGTTTGTCAAGGCGAATGAAAGTTAATTTTTGGAGGAGCGTTGAGACTTGAGAGTCGATTTCTCCATTTTAGGACCAGATTCCCGAGATAAAAATTTGGCGTCTTAGTAACTCGTAACAAAAGGACGGGCAATGCTAACATATTAGCACCACATAAAAGAATCAAAAAGACTTATCAAACGAGGTTGTTTAGGGGGAAAAAATGGTTTTTTGAAGTGCTTTAACTTCAATCCTTGCAATTCTAGGTTTATATAAAATAACCCCTTTGAGCAACTTTGACGTTGTTTTGGCAAAAAAAATCATGTGAGAGTTATTCTTATATAATATTATTAACTTGGCATGTATAAAAAAAATAATCAAAGAAAAAAAAATATATTGGGTTAATTCTGGCATGATATTCTTTCTCATGGATATTTAAAGAAAATAAGTACCGCCATCAAACTTCTTTCCTTACATGAAATTTGTTGACGCGAGGAATAATAAAGTCGTTTTGGTCAAAAAATGATCCAACTGACAATTCACTTATTTTTCATGTTTTTCAAGTGATTTTATCTCTTTTCTCTCGTAGCTAAGTACTAGAAAATAAATAAAATAAAATTTTAAAATAAAATAAATTATTATGAATTTAATGCGAGGCGTTCATGTTTTCGTGTTTTAGTTTTCACTTCTTAATTTTTTAATTTTTATGTTCTTATTATAATTTAGAACCTAATATCATAAAAAGGTTGAATTAAAAGGGGGAAAAGTGAAGCTAACACACGTGATTTAGTTGTTTTGTTAATTAATTGTTAATGTTAAAATAACGAAATAAATGCATAATGTAAGGTGTTAATTTTATGGTTTAAGTCAAAATTACCAGTAAGTTGAATGGTGATGATAATACAATCTTTGTTGTTTCCGTTGACCTTTTGTTTTCAGCAGGGGAGGGGAGGGGAGGGGTTATTTGGGGTTATGGTGGCCGCTAACGGGTTGTTGGTATGGTTGTGGATTTTCAACACACCTGACCCCTGGTGATTCTTAGAGGACACATTTGTCATTTTCTTAACACCAAGCACAATATCTGTAAATTTCGTCTTCATCATCATCATCTCTCCAGCAAGCGCTTCCACACCAAACACCTTCTCCCTTGCTCTATCTCTATCACTTGCATAGACAATCCCTATCCCCATCAATGGCGGCTTCTTTTACAACTCTGGTACTCCCTTTTTTCCTTTTCATTTTCTCACTGATCGAACACACCCCTACTCTACTGCTCTTCTTTTTTACTAATCCAACATGAACTTTGTGTTTTATTATTTGCAGCCAAATGTGGGCTCGCTATTCAGCCCCATAAATACCATGTCGCGGGTAAAATCAGGAAGCTCCACCGCGTGTAATGCAGTGAAGTTTCCCAGCAGAAATTTGATGCCGTCTAATGTTTCCTCGTCTTCATCGAGCTTGTTCTTCTCGTGTTCGCTTCGTTTTGCTTCTCTTACAACCTCGTCTCCGAAGAAATCCCGTGTTCCAAGCTCCGTTCGAGCTAGTGCAGAGGTAAGGGGTTTTGCAGGGTTTTTCTTATCTATTTTTTTTCCCGGTTGTTCTATGTATCTAGTTTATTATGTAGATTTTATCGGTTCAATCGATTGAGGGTATTGTTTGCTTGAGACCTGGATATTGTATTCCTTTTAGATTTTAGTGAACTGTTGTGTTTTTTTTAACTTTCTTGAATTCTGTCGATTATATGCAGCTTTTTGTAAAGTTTAAGAAACCAATTTGGTATCAGAAAAGTTGAATTGCTGTTTGAAATGCTTATTAGAGTTGTTTTGTGATGGTTTTGATGTGGAATTAGTTTTGTGGATGAATGAAGTTTGAATTGTATGTGGTTTTTTTATATCGGTGTCTTGATTTTCTTTTTTGTTTGTTAAAATTTTCAGGTTGCGGAGTTGCAGTCAAAGGTGACCAACAAAGTGTATTTTGATATAGGGATTGGGAATCCAGTAGGGAAGCTTGTTGGGAGAATTGTCATTGGGTTATATGGTGATGATGTGCCACAAACAGCAGAGAACTTCCGTGCATTATGTACAGGTTGTGTCATATGAACTTCGGATCTATACTATCCATTAGCTCGTTTCTTTCCTTAACATCAACGCTTTGAATCTTTTATAATTTGCTTTCAATTATGTATTTTGATTAGGAGAGAAGGGCTTCGGTTTCAAAAATTCTGCTTTCCATCGTGTCATCAAAGATTTCATGATTCAAGGAGGGGACTTTGACAAAGGAAATGTGAGTGCCCTCTTGCAATATATTGTCTTGTTAGTTAGCAAATTTTGAATCCCTGTTTCATAAGTATACTTACCACTAAAGATATCAATTAATTTGCAGTGCTAGTGGCCTCTTGTCATTGTTAAAGGAACTCTTCGCCTCCCTTTATTGTCTCACTAGAAATTGTAATATTTGCTTAAAATCTGATAAAAGAGCAAGAATTTCAGTTGCATGCTATGGGAACTTGAATATCTCGTTTCCACCTTCATTTTCTTACCTCCTAAACAGTTTCACCTTTTAAGTTCCTATTCAACAATGTCGTGTTCTTTATTCTAAGAAATATTTTACTATTTATGAAATAAGAGATCACTTTGAAGTTTTTCATCACTTGGTCTGATATATCAGAGCTGCACCAGTATTTAAATGCATTTCAGAAACACAAGGTGCTTACTTGTCAAACTTGTAATTTGTGAAATTTGATTCAATGAATAAGTTGGCCGTGCTGCAAATATATAGAGTTTATCACTATTCAAGTTGCGAACTTGTGATTGAGATGTGTGAGGGTGTCAACCTAATGCTTTAAATGGCCCATGTGTAAATATTTTCTTAGGTTGAACAAGGATATGTGCACTTTACAGATCAAGTTAAGAGTCATGTGAATGGAATCTCTGCACTCTTGTGGGTTTAGTTAGAAAGTTTACATGATTTGTCCAGTTTGCTTGGCAACATTTATTTTGAAAAGGATATCTTAGTTGGGATGGGATCGCCATTTAAGTATAGGGTTAATGGATTTATTTTGAAAAAAGATGTTCAGTTCAGTTTCCAAAACCCTTGAAATTTTCTCTTTATTCAATCTCTATGCTTTTGTTTCCCTTGTTTCTGTGAGTGTTTGTTAAGAAATGAAACATTGTCCATGATATTCTAAGCTTTGCACCTAGGGCATTCAAAATTGTTTTAAATTAGTAATGTATTCTAATTGTCAGTATTTGGAAATACTTGCAGGGCACTGGAGGTAAAAGCATATACGGCCGCACATTCAAAGATGAAAACTTCAACTGTAAGTCGGTACTTCTCATGTAACTATTGCTCTAGGTTGGAACCCATGCTCAGTAAACTGTAAATCCCACCTAGGAAGTTTCTTTGGTTGAAGATAGATGATCCCTTCTCCTTAACTCACTCTCATCCTGTCTTAAGTTTGAGCGGTCCCTTAACAGAAATTTTCCCGCATTTTAATAATGAGTTTTTGCCAAGAACATCTCTTCATGGTTGGGAGTTTATCGAGTGATTGCTTCTTCCTGGATTCTGCCCAGTCATCATTTTTACATTTCGGTGGTTGATGTGTATATTTATCTATATGTCTAATTATGAAATCTTAATCAAATGTTTTGCAGTGTCACATATTGGACCAGGAGTTCTTAGTATGGCAAATGCAGGGCCCAACACCAATGGAAGCCAATTTTTTATCTGCACTGTTAAGGTAAATAATTGTCTTTCCTTTTAGATACATGTTCCTCATGCATGTGCGTGGAGACATGCACATATGTGGGTGTACACACAAACACATCATATCCTATTGTAACAGTACCTGAGAATTTTTATCATTAGTGTTTTTTTGAATATATATGGAGCAGGATCTCAAATAGAGAGATTACAGAAGGAAAATGATTCCTATATCTACTAAGAATTTCCCTGGGGGTTCTCTCTTTGTGAAGTCACGAACTTGAAATATGGTTAACATAATAAATTGCATGGTTACTTGATTTGAGGTATAATGGGGAAGAGACCAAGGGAACTAGGAAAATAGGTCATTGTTTCTGAAGCCAACTCTAACACTCAGATTTTGGAAGGTACAAAAATTTAGTTGTAGTTAAATGGGGCTTAATTTTGCACCTCCCAAGAGGGGCGAAGGAATGGAATAAAATGTTCAGCTGGTTATTTTCTGGGTTATCCCCTTCTTCTGGAAACTATGCAGGTGATTTTGCCTGTCGGACTGTTTTCTGCATGTGATGAGGTCATTATAAAGAAGGCAAAATTGCTATGTATTGAAACCACTGCATGTTGATCATGCCTGTGTGTAGATAGTATGTGTAGGTGCTTGAAAATTGGAATCCACTCTAACAATCCAAATCCATTTGGTACTCTTTTTGGTTGTGGTAACTGATATGGTCTATATCAACTAAGTTTTACCAATGAAGTTCCATTCTCTTACAGTAGGCTACTTTCATTTTTCTGTCGGCTTAGCACCTATTTCTTATAGCTGGCATGATTATTAGTAGTCACTAATGGAGACAGGTTATTTTCTGCAAATGCTTCTTATGTGATCTGTTGATCAATTCCTTCTAGTTCAGTGGTCAAATCTTTGCAGATTTACGTTACATTTATATAATTTGACACACTTTCGTTTTGTTTGTCTGTTCACGGGAAATGGAAGACTCCATGGCTAGATCAAAGGCATGTTGTGTTTGGGCAAGTTTTGGAAGGCATGGACATTGTTAAATTGATCGAGTCACAAGAGACAGACAGAGGAGACCGTCCCACAAAGAGAGTGGTGATCCTTGAAAGTGGCGAGCTTCCCATGACTGAGGCATGATCAATTCTATCCATCTATTCTATTCTCCTCAACATCGAACCTGAGAGAAGTCTACCCCTCTCGGAGGGCTTTTGTCTAAATGAGTATGGAATCAATCTCTGACAGTTTCTTTGCTCACTTGTATCCAGTAGAAAGCTTCAGCAAAAAGAGTTGTTTCTCGGATAGGAAAAATTTTATCGGGTGGTTGTTAAGGCATATATCATTCTCAACATTTGATCCAAACTTCCACAATGGACTTCATTGTTGTTCTACTCATGATGGCAGGACGATGATTGTTCTTCGTAGTGCTCTCAGTGATTCCAAGGGATCACAGGCAGCCTACTTCGACATTTACTTGCGACCCCCGGATCTGTAGTGGGTTTGCTTGATTAGGATGGACTTGAGCCTGAGTATGGCCTTAGGATACATAAGCTCCATGAGGCCACCAGAAAACCATTCAATGGGCCCCCCTACTTCTAAAATGTGAGAGACATTGGAAAAGGCCCACTAAATTGTACTGAACTTCACCCAGAAAACGTAGGTTATTATATAAAAATAAATGAAATTTCAGTATTCAATCACTGAAAACACAATTATTACGTATCATGATTCTCGTAGAATCTCCCAATGGCGTTAAAATTTCCCAGAATACCTAGATTGAAATCAAGCATGATCCTAATTTACCAGTGTCCGTGCTCCTACCGGACAACAGGTAAGCCTGTTGTGTCTGATCCCGGTGATTACTCGGAGAGTTATCGTAATAGTAGCTTGATATACCTGTGGTTAAAATTCTAATACGGAGGTCGAGGAGAATCTGATCAACAGCCTGAACTTCCACGGTAATAAAAAGTATATAAAA
>Ga0325402_1004793_pt1 | contig 12540 bp, 7 predicted proteins | sample PopdelMetagenome_22_FD_207212 | JGI IMG/M metagenome (GOLD analysis project Ga0325402, IMG submission 207212) | Populus deltoides microbial communities from Bellville, Georgia, United States - Xylem-PdKOR-R3 | ecosystem: Host-associated > Plants > Phyllosphere > Stem > Wood/Secondary xylem... | reverse complement strand
ATTTTTTATATTTTTAAACTATTTTATGTGATAATATTAAAAATTAATTTTTAAAAATAAAAAAATATTTCAAAAACAATCTATACCACTTAATAGAGCATAGAAGGTATCTTATACCGTGTCACCAGGCAATGACATCTTGGACTAGGACAGTGGACCCATTGACAATGATATAGAATCCATGTGATATTAGCCATTGGATCAGAATATCATATGGGGTCTGAAAAGCTGCTATCGTACACGATTGAAAATGATCCATGTAACATCAGCCATTCGATCAGAATATCTTTGTGGGCCCGCAAGAGCATTGTAATTTTGCAGACATGGGTTGCAGAATGCGTTGTGATCACTCATTGTTGTCCCATCTACACACCCTGTCTTTGCACGTGAGAGCAAGAAAATCATGGTATTTTCAAGATACATGGGATGGGACATGGAGCTACAGAATTCCTCCTTTTGTTTTCTACATTATTAAGCTGGTTGGATTTGGATGATCCAACACATCAACATGTGGCCAGATTAATTTCGACAAATCCGAGTCATGTTAAGTTTAAAGAATTTTTTTAAAAAAATATATTTAAAATAACATCATTTTATTTTTTAAAAAAAATTAAAGGTGAACAAAAAAATACTGAAAAATCAATTAAATCAAGAAAATTAAAAAACAATAACCGAAAAAATCAAACCCTGAAAAAAAACTGATTAAACCAATTATAATATTTTAAAAAAACTGACTGGTTCAGTTTGGTTTCAATTTTATAAGTATGAAACTGAAAAACAGAATCAAACCTAACCAAAATTAATAACTGAGCCAAATAAAAAAAAACAGAGCCAAACCAAAACCAAATCCATTAGAAATTACAAAAAAACCCCAAAAAACAATATAATTTTTGGTTTTTAATATAAAATAACCGAACCGAATCAATTGGTTGGGTTTTGATTTTTATTCTAAAATAACCGAACCGGATAGGAACTGGTTGGTTTGAATCAATTTTAGTTTTTTTTAAAATCAATTTGGATATGTTTTAGCTAAACATTGAATAAAAAATAATTATCCCTAAAAAAACACAAAGCTAAAACAATTTTTTAAGAGCTTATTAGTGATTTACAAGTTGATTCGATAACTAGTGTCTCAAGTATTTTAAGTGTAACAATTATGATTATTTTAAAGCTAAATTATCTGAAACTATCTTGATTTTTGTATCAAATCCAACTTAGTCTATGAACTTTAATTAACTTATTTGATTTGAGCACCCTAAAATGTTTGTTTATATATATATATATTATGTTTCTAGACTTATTTAGACCTTGAGGCATTTTCTCGGCCCCTTCTCACCTTGAAAGAACAAGGACATTGTGCATTCTTAAACCGATAATCATCTTCTTTCGACTAACCTAACATCCATTGTCCATAAGTAGAATAGAAATATTCACATGTTGACCATTGACTACGCCAAGTAGCCAGGTCCTGTGCCCTAACTCACCCTCATTGAACGAAGAAACTCAGATTTTCGGGACATTGGATTCTCACCAATTTTTGCATTCCATAAGCCGACATTCTTGCTTTTTTCTTCATCCATCCCTGCTCACATGGATGCTTCCATCTAAGTGATGAAATGCTCCTTTACTGATGCATTTTCACACCCCACGGCTTCAACAAATCGACTAGCCTCCACGTTCATCTTCTGCATAAGAGCGCTCAGATTAGTGAATTTTTACACAGATTGTTATTTTGAAGTTATATCGAAGTATTCAGAGTTCGTCTTAGATTTGGCAACGCTTTCTCTTCCTGCGTTGTAACCCGTACTCAAAACTTTTGAAAATTTTATTTTTGTTTAAAATTAAATATTTTAGTCTTTTTAAATTATTTTAATGTATTGATAATAAAAATAACTTTTAAAAATAAATATTTTTAAACAAAAAATATTTTAAACCACAACCGTTACTACAATTCTAAAATATTAATATTCACTCAACTACCGCGTCTCATCAATGCATTTGAAGGGGGGAAATCTACCAAAAAAGGCTCAAAGTATTTAAGTCAAAAAAATAAAACTGAGATACTATAGATTTGCATCATTTAAAACATAAGATTCGGTTGTTAAAAATACGATAGCTAATACAACTCCCCTATCCTTTCATAAAAGCTCGAGAAAACCCTAAGTTTTTTAGGGCCATATGATCATTTGCACACGAATACCAAAAACGATAATCTAAAGACAGCATTGGATGCCTTTTATATATTATCTAGGGATTTTTTTCCATGTCCTTGTTCTCTACTTTATAGTTTTCCATCGGATGGATTGCCAGAATCCAAGAACAAGAATTTAAACTCGAAAGGTCCTTTTAGATTAATAAATTTGATGCCAAATGGAATCTCCTATGGTGTTTCCAAAAGCTTGTGTTGTGTGCCAAATAGCAGCAAATTACATATGATCCACGTTTATACATGAATGAACGGCTTAACCATTATATATATAAAAAAATGAATTAAATAGGATATCTAGAGTGTGGTAGCGATTGTTTTTTAAAATATTTTTTACTCGAAAACTTATTAAAATAATATTTTTTATATAAACACATTAAAACAATTTTAAAACATAAAAAAAAATTAATTTAAGAACAACTAAGCAAATGTTTTTAAGAAGAAAAAAAAATTATCCGACCGTTTAGAATACAATACAAAACCAGGTGCATTCCATCATTGCTTGAGAATGGAATCCCCACTAACTTCTTGTTGACGATGATAGATTCCTATTAGATCAAAAGAAAACTGTCAGAAAATTATCTTCTCCATTAAATTAAAATCGTGGGATTAATTATTTATTTGAGTTTAGTCAAATATGCAAATAATTTGAACCCAAAATATTAAAAGATTCTAAGGAAGTATATTTTCCCGACTAGGAAGAAAACTATCTACTCGACTGAATTAAATTTTTGATGCTGTAGCCTTTTTATTTGTTTGCATAGAGGTATCTTAGACTATAAGAACAAAAAGAAATTGAATTTTGCCTAATCCCTATTGGAAACGCAATTACAGACCACAACTTTGCCCCCACACTTAGATTTATTTAGTTTTTTTTAAAAAAGAAAGACAATATTTTGTAATATATCAAAACCAAAACATGTACGAATGTTCAAGGTTAAGCCAAGAGGAAGATCCAAGGCCACTATAAAGGGTGATGTTTGGTGAGATAGGTTGCCCACAAAAGTTGAAGGAGGTGAGGTATGGAATAGTTCTTCCTGTCGAAACATTAAAAATTGCCTTTATGAAACTAATCGGCCTTACTAGTCAATGGTGGCTTTTGTTAAGACTTTTCTCGGAGGCCATGTTAGAATATTAAATTGAAGCAGGATTTCACCAGGATACTCTCGAGGGCACTAACGAAGCTCTATGTCATGAACAATCATTGCTGCGACGAAAATGAAATATGCTTCCCTGATTTCTTTTTTCTTGCATGAGCAATATAACTATTTGAAGTTAAGTTTTGAGGTTGAATCAAGGCCAATAAGACAATGAAGGTCAGTTTTCAGCCTGCGAAAACCTAATCTACACGTTATCATCTTGTTTTTTGTAGTCTATTAGGTCAACTTTGTAATCCATTGTCTTAGAGTTTAGTCTAAGTTCATTTTTTCTTTATAACCATTTTCAAAATTTATCTATGCAAATTCAAATGATTTAATGAGTTGATTTATAATTTGATTGACCTGGTGAAGTTCAAGGATAAACTTGAAAGATTTTTTTAAACTTTTTGTTGAAAAATATTTTATTTTATTTTTTTTCCAAAAACATTTTATATGGGTTTTTTTAAAAATTAAAATAAAGTGTTATTTTAAAATAAACTCGATCAGCGGGACAAACCCACTACTTAAATAATTATGGTTTGTAGCTTGAGAAACGCAACTAATTAACCCAGAAAAAGTTTTAAAAAGCATGGCTTTAAAACACGGTTAGGCTAAGTTCATCCAAAGGGAAAATCTTTCTGACAAAAAGTTTAAACAAAATAGTTCATAATTGTTGGCATATTCAAGGGTTCTTCTTTAAGATTATATATAGGGGTGGGCAAATTTTCTGGGAACTTGAGTTAATACTATTTCTTAAGAAAGACATGGAGGTTAAAAAAACTAATTAAACAACTCCAAACCCTCAAATCAGTCGTTTTCTTACTTGAAACTCCAGCCCAATTGCGAAGAAAATTACCCTTTAGAAAAAAAAAAAATCTTTAGGTACATTGATTGATATAGTATATTCAATACATTTTTCTAAACATTGTATACAAATTTCAAACCAAGAAAGGTAAAGATATGAACATTCTTCCTTGGCCGTTAGGTAAATCTCTTAGAATTAAGGGGCATTTAGAAGTGTAATAGTCGGTATTTTTTAAAATATTTTTTGCCAAGAAATGTGTTAAAATAATTTATTTTTTATTTTTTAAAAATTATTTTTGACATCCACCTATCAAAATAATATAATAACACCAAAAAATATTAATTTGAAATAAAAAAATTTAATTTTTTTCTAAAATAATTTTAAAATATAAAAATAAATAAGCTGGTACGTGCTACATGCATTTGAATATTCTACACAAAATTATAGATATGCCTTTTATTTTCAATCTCTTTATTACTGTTACCATAACCATATATCTTAACGAACAAAAAGGCACATAAATTCTTTTTCTGTATCTTGACTCAACAACTCAAGAAGCCTCCATGGGTATCTAAAAGGTCCGTCCTCGACAAATAGTGTCGTGCTATACAGGGTAAGTGCTATATAAGGCTGTATTAATTTTTTTTATAAAAATATAATGTCTAGCTAGGTTCCACAAATTCATTTAAAAGAAAAACAAATCTACAATTCAAGTTATAGATATAAAATTAGATTGAAAGATGAAATTAAAAACAAATACAAATTATATGAAAGAATAAAAATTAAATTAGAAAAAAAAATATCATAAATTGAGATTAAATGATGAAATTAAAAATAAATATTTTTTTTATAAAAGGATCAAGAATAAAAAATAAAAATCAAAATAATAAAGATTGAAATTAAAATATCAATAACTAAGAAGACAATTCTGAAATTGAGAATAATTAACATGATTTTTTAGGGGTAAAGAAAAAAAAAAGAAAAAAAAGTCTCGTCAGCAACAATCCACCCCACCATCGCCACCACACACCCCCACTAGGAAGAAGACATCTAGACTATCCCATCGGCATGGCAAAATGGTGTTTTTGGCCATCGAGAGGTATTACGCATGCCAACAACTTGTCCATTTTAATATTATTTTAAGTTTATTAAAAGATCAAATTGTTCTCGACTAACTTGATAATAACCAAAAAACCATGTTGAAAAAGACCCTCGACACAAGTTTTAAAAATTGTGATTTTAAAAGTAATATGCTTTTAAAAGTGAAATGATAAAAAAAAACCCTTAAATGTCAATTTTAAGAAATTTTTGAGGGTAAATTAGTAATTCGACATACTTAAAACATTAAAAAGATAATTATATTTTTGTTTAATTTGATAATAACCAATAGAACATCTAAAAAAAATAATCGAAAATTGATTTTTCTTAGAATGGCAAAAGAGTAATTATATTATCAATGGTGAATAATAAAATATGTATGTAGCAACATTGTCTTTACCTGTAGTTTTAGCTTTGTCGCTATTTGTTTCAATAATTTTGTGGTTTGAACCACAAAAAACCTGTTTTGGATACAATGTTGTCTTGTCTCCCTGTCAAATCTATTACCACTGTAAGTGTACCCTCTTTTTTTAGTGTAAAGATCACTATAAAACGGAAACCGTATTTAACCCCATATATTCCTTAAACATAGGTTGCACTCACTAAGGATCATATATATATATATATATATATATATATCTTCGCGTAACACTAACCAAGCACAAATATATAGGAAATTACATGCTTGAATCAAATGTGAAAAAGAATTGGAGCATAAGTTGAGCTTGGATACCCACATTTATAATTTAATTCTTCAACAATGTCATTGAGTGCAAGCAATCTCATGTTATTAATGAGGACTTAACCACCTATAGGTGTTCTTCTTATAAAAAAAATAAAGATAAAGATAGTTCTAAATTCTTGATAGCGTGTGGATATAGTGTAGCCTAAGAGGAAACAAGATTTGCTCCGAGAAAACCAAATATTGAAACGTGCAGGTCTTGGAGAGAGTGGGATGTCAGCTAGTAGCATAACACTGGAGGTCTGCTCAGAGGATGAAATGGAGTTGAAAGCAGATTCAGGCGGTGGTTGACAAAGAAGAGAAAAAGGAAACATTTGTCTGTGTTGAAGGAGACAGAAGTAGCCATCGCAGATAAAACAACCTTATAACTATGTTGAGTTTGATGTAGATTAGATAACCACTCGATCCATAACTTGGCCTTAGAGTGGCGTATAAGCAAAGTTTTCAGTCCAGATGTTGACGTAGGTTAGCTACCAAGGCCCTGAAGATCATAGATTAAAGAAGAGGAAAATATTTTCTCTACAGGCATGCATGTAAAGGGCTGCATGCATTTTCAGATTTGCTAAAGGGATCGTCAACCTAAAATTAATTAATCATCTGCTTAATTTGATGATTAAGCAGATATATTAGAATGCTATTTTCTTTGATTTCTTGCCGTAAGTTTTCCATCGCCACCCAAGCATCTAATACAAATGGCAGAGATCAATTGCCTTTGAAAAGTACAAACCACCTATCCCATTGGAAAAAATGGAAAGATAAAAATGAAAATCAAAGGGGAAATTTCAGGATTTGCTGTTTTGACAGAAGCAAATTATTCTCAATTAAATTAAAATTCTTCTATGGTAGCCATTACCATTCTACTAAGAGGACTTGGTCCAAGCTTTTTCCTTCGCAACATAGTCCTTCTCCAAATAACTTCCATTTGATTCCTCCTTTTAGTTTGCATCATCGCTTCTTCTTCCAAGACAAATCTCCTCATCAAAACATCATCGGTCAACGATTTTCCTCGAAAAATCACTCTTCTTCCTTCCATGCTAGGTCTCGCACTAGGTACTCTTTCTTGCACGGCAGGAAATGGCTTCGACCTAGGATAGCTATTGCTTCTTCTAGGAGGAACGTCAGCTCGGAAAACCTCATTGTATGAAGAGATTGGTGCGCAAAGACAAACACGAGTAAATGTCGTCGCGACCCTAACAGAGCTGCATTTCCTTAGCTTTGCTCTATTAGGGTTTGTTGTTGGGATTTCCGTGGATCTTGAAATAGTTTTCCACAATGTTCTGTTCTTGTTTGGAACTTCCTTAGACTTGGAAATGGCCTTCCACAGTCCAGGGTTTGTCGTCGTCGTCGATATTTCTGTAGACTTGGAAATTGTTTTCCATTGAGTGGCCATCTCTATTGCTTTTTGATACCAAGGCTTCCTGGAGCACAACAAATATTGTACATCATGCATGAGCTCCCCATGAGTGATGATTTGCTTTTTAACATGCATTTAAAAAATCTAGACACGCACAAGGAAAATCAAGAAAACAAGCTTTCGATTTGGGTTTGGAAGAACTAGAGAGTTGTAATTTTTATAACCGAATCAATTTTCTAGCTTATCCAAATTGTGAGGTTCTCATGTATATTCCATTCATCAAGATTTCTAACTTTAGATCCTAATTTCAGCTGAGTTTTTCACTTTTTTATGTCGAAATTGATTCTCAGATTGGTATAGTCCCTAGATTGTAGGCAACCATGTAGTAATTAAGGACAAGGTCAGGTACTTACAGCTCAAGGTATTTGACAAGGTCTAATGTACAGCTAATTAGTATAACATATTAAGCACAGAAATTTCCAAGAACACCCATAATTCTTATGTACGACTATTTCCTTCTTCTTTTTTTATGAATCCTGCGTCTTATATTGGTTATTTCCCTGCTAAATTCAATGTAATCTAGAGCATTTCTTTTTAGAACAACGACAGAAAAACATGCGATGGGATCACCGAAGAGAGATAGTATTAACATGGGCTTTGATCGAATTTGATGAGAAATAAGATGAGCTTGTAAATGGAGTCCATTTCTTCCTCTGTCCTTGGTCAAAATGGGCCTGGGTGCTCTTCTAAAAAGAGTCTAATCATGCTGGTCCATGTTGAGATTCCTGGCATATTTTGAACCAGGGGGCCCTAAAGCAAAATGGACACGTTCTTCCATGCAATGGACAGAAAGTGGGCAAGAGAGTGGTTGCTACTTGGCAGAAAGAGACATCTAATGAGGTTTGAACGATGTAAAGAACATGCCAAACTTGCATAATCTGGTAAAGACTTAGATATATTTCATAGGTTATAATTAACACTGCATGTCAGAGAAGCTAGATGCTGAATGCCTTCCAATACAAGCACTTCCAATTATATATAGGGTAGCCAAGATAAACACCAAATTAATGATAAAGTTCAGCTTAGCAATGTTGCAGAATTTGATTAGTTGAGCAAAGAAATAACTTGGTTGATCAGATTGCAAGGAGGGAGGGAGGGAGGGAGGGAGGTGACATACCTTGTGTGTGAGTTCTTTGGATCTTGCATGAACAAAGCAAATTGAAGTCCGTGGAGAAGCTAGAGAAGGAGGAGAAGGAAGTTTCATTTCAGGGGTGGCGAGAGGGAAGAAGAGCCTTTCTTTGCCTTCAATTTTGTGACTGAAAGATGGGTTGGCAATGTGCTTCTTTTCTTTTTCTCCATTCTTTATTACAACACCACCTCTTTTGCTTTGGCAGGCATGATTCCTATCGATTTAGAAAGAGAGAGTGAGGTTTTCAAATTTCAAAGGCAAAGTAAATTGTTGCTTTTAATGCAATTACTAGAGTGCCCCCTCTGATCACTTTAGAAAAGGAAAACTCTTGTGCAATTGATTACTTTTTAGGGTATAAAGTGTATCCAGACACTTGATAATCATGCTTATCTCCTATTGTGCATGATTGTGAGCAACTGTGATTAGTTATGGCATTAATTTGCCTCAGACATGCCTGCCCTCTCCTTGTATTGTAAGAATCATTCAAGTTTATTTTGAGTTCAAGAAACGTAGAGAAAACTATAAAATAATTTTAATCTTTAGATAATTTTAAAGGGAATTCGTATTCTTTCAAAGTACATTTATCTTTTAGTTATGATATTATGACGTTTTTTATACATTTGATTCTCTAGTATGCTTTGGCGTTCACTTTAATTTTTTATCAGCCTCTAATTTCATACTCAGCAAAGTTGTTATTCGTTCCACTGAGAGAGAGTAGGCTTTGTAATATAAGTGAAAGTTGAACCTCAGAAAGCTATCAAAACACTTCAAAAGGTGGAAAACCTGAGCGAAGGAGTGGGCATGGCTAAGATCCAGTCAGTGTGTGTATATATTATTTGCTAATATGGATGGCATAATGATTCTTTTGTGGATCATGTTATATCTAGAACTCCAAAAGCTGCTGCAAAGAGAAAAAGACATGATGATTGCTCATGTTGGATTAGATATTTCCTAAAACCCTTTTCCAAATTTTACAAGAAATTTTGATAAATAGTTTATGCAATCAGATTACCTGTTTTTGAACTAGATAACTATTCAGAGCTCATCATGCCTAATCTCATGCATGTAACTCGCTTGAGCAATGCCCGTAGAATATCTCTACTCAAAAACTTTGTTGATTAAGCTATTAATACCCCGTTTAAGAGGGTAACTTCTGTTTTTAAATGTTTTTTAAAAGTATGTTGACCTTGAAAAAAATACTAAATTATGGAGTTGTGGGGAGATTTACAAATGGAGCAAACGAATATTACGAGAATATTACATTAAATTGGCTCGATTTCATGCTCTAAAACGAAGGAGTCAAAAACTCCAGCTATGTTAATGGAGTTGTGGAGAGATTTACTAATGGAGCAAACGAATAAGAGATGAGGTGATTGATTCACACATACTTTTTTAGGTCAAAAAGGCACTACGGTTTCCAGTCATCTTTTGCTTTTGTACATTGTAGACCAGAGCATCATTTTGTCCATCTTGGATTGGAAATGTGATCCCCCACACCAAGAAGGAGGAGGAGGAGGAGGAGGAGGAAGAGGAGGATATTTATAAAGGGATCGCTAGTAGCTTCATAAGGTTCAGAACTTTACTGAAATTAAGGTCTTTGGTGAAAATACGTGCATCCAGTGTATGAAATGTGAAGCTATTTTTGAAGTTTTGTCCACCAAAATAAATGGCATGGAAGTTAATGATGCATGCGTTTCCTTTTCCTTTTCTTTATGAGTTCTAACCCTTTTCTTTAAGTTATCACATTCACATGAAAAGAAGGGTGCAGTTGCAGTGCAACAGAGGTACTTGTACGTGCAAAGTTCTGTCACCAATCAATTGCTTAGAACCACCTGAGCCCACACCAAAGCCTGCAATTTCTGAGACAAAATTTACCCCCCTCTCCTTTTCTGCTGCCCAAATTTTATCATTTACAGCCATTTTAAAGTGAATGTACACCAGAATATTTCTTGTTTTTGGTAATTTCTTGTTTTTCGTTTTGCTACAGATGTAGCTGTAAGAATGTGAGAAACAGCAGTTGATGATTGATCAGTAGTCATAACTCTTAGATCACTTGATATTTTAGGCTTTGGGCCACAATTGCACTAGATTATGATCTTTAGATCCATGGAGATGATTTGAGCCATAGGAGAGGTGAACTACTATAGTTAAATTCACATCAATAAACTACTCAATCAAGTTCCAAATCTCTCCAGTTTACAACCCTCATCATGTTGTGCAGTTAAAAAAAAAAGAAAAAAAGCTTGAGTTCTCACCCATCATGGCATATTTTCCATTTCTCCTTAGCCTACTTTCCTATTTAGGTTTCTGTGCTGGCATTTAAGCTCTTGCAATAATGATTTGCAGGCCTTCTTTTTGGTACAAAAGAAGAGGTGAGAGTTAGAGACTTTTTAGGAGGGAAGACACTAGTGTCAGTTGAGCAGTAATTCATTGACCTGCAAATAATTTGCAAGCTATGAACCAGATTTTCTGGCATATTATGATTTTCAACATTCATGGTCCTGACTCCTGATAGCTCCAAAGACAGCAGATTTTTCTATTGATACCTAGGCATGCATGTATCAGAAATCTAAACTTTCATCTAGTCATTCAGATTCAGTCAGAAGACAAGAATTGTATAATTGTATGGACTATGAAAATACTGATTATAATGAATTCTTACATCTTCACTTGAATCTCCAAGTTGTTGCTGATGGAAGGTAACATCAGCAGCAGGCAATAGTCCCACTGTGCTTTCAATAATGTCAGGCACGTGAATAGCCCCACCAAAACAAGACATGGCGCTTTCAGGCACAACCAGATCTCCAGTATTATATCCAGGAATATTCTGAGTTGCAGGATAAATAGCTCCTGATATCGCATCTCCATTTCCAGCAGAGAATGTAGGACTAGAAGCAGAGCTAGCCTGTGCATCACATGCTGCAAGAAGCTCAAATTCTCTCGAGGATGAAAACTTGGAGGCATTCTTTGATATCATCGTGTCAAGTAGATTCTTCAGCTTGCGAACCCGAAAAATGCACTATTTCAATTTTCCATAGGACATGCTCCAAGAATTTATACTCGATAAACAATTGGTCATTGTCAACGCCAGATTAATCATCGCCATCAGCATGTTGTTCTGTAATTTCTGTTCAAGATAACAAACAGCCAACAACCAGTATTAATAATGATTACTTAAAGCATGTCTATAAAATATGGAATAAGAACACCAAGCACCAATCTTTACTGGTAAATGGGGAGTACAGAACAAGAGAACAAAAAATATATGCAACATGAGAATCCACATGAATATACAAAAGATATGAAGGAGAAATAAAATCATTGTACAGCAAAACACTTTACCAGTATTGCTAAAACCATCTATCATGAGAAGTTCCCTCTGGATTGGATTTCTTGTTTTCTGCATTTTATCACAGAGTGAAGTCAAAGAACTTCCAGGGAAAAGAGAGAGAGAGCAAATAAATTCTTAATGGCCTTTCTTCTACAACATTCATTTGAAAATGACAAGGACTTTGAACAAAAACCTTCAAACGTAGATTGGTAAATTCCTGAATGTTTCCTCTGTTCACATGCTGCAATTTCTCTGGCATATTTTGATGCTTGAGACTCAATTTCTTTGATTTTCAATTCTATCCATTTGCAGCGCGCCACATTAGAGGATGAATAAAACCCTCCAATGACTCGATAACTTCTTCTTCCTAGATGGGAGTAGAAGAAGTTGCATACCTGCTTTGTATTTTAGCACAAAGTTGCACACACACCCCACAACGAAACTTGCCACAGCATGTAAAAAAAACATAAACAAAGTTGAAATTCTCCTCAAACAACCACATTACACTTGTACATTCACGTGTACAGCATAGTGATATCTGTGATAAACATGTGATCAAGCTATTTCACAAAAATTCATATGCTTTTTTAAAGCTGTGTTTGAATGATTAAGCCCATTAAGATAAAGAAAGACTTTAACATGACAAGAAACAGAGCAAGTAGCCCATATATAGAGA
>Ga0325402_1004792_pt1 | contig 12541 bp, 15 predicted proteins | sample PopdelMetagenome_22_FD_207212 | JGI IMG/M metagenome (GOLD analysis project Ga0325402, IMG submission 207212) | Populus deltoides microbial communities from Bellville, Georgia, United States - Xylem-PdKOR-R3 | ecosystem: Host-associated > Plants > Phyllosphere > Stem > Wood/Secondary xylem... | reverse complement strand
ATCTCGTACATGATATGATATATCGCATTTGTCATGTAAATGACCAACTCAAGATCATTTGATTTGGATACATCAACTGTTTTAGCGGTAGATTGTCATGAATAGAAACCTATTGAACCCCTGGCCGAACATGAAAACTTGTTTCATAAATCACAACTTGTAGGTAAACGCACATGCATAAGAATACAGAAGCGAATATAAATTTTCATAATGTTGATTACTTCAACGGGCACCTCTTCCTCTTACCTGATGCGGAACAAATGGTGGAAAAGTTTATCCAATCATGGTGCGCTTTCGACCTCTTTGTCGAACTGTAATAGGTTGTAAAAGAAAAAAAAAATGAGAATAGCATAACTAGAAAAAAAAAGAGTTGAAAAGATGATCAATTAGAAGAGCCAGGTTGGACCTTGAGCTAGCTTGTTCAATGTTGATGACCACTGTTTTGAGGACTTCCTGTACCCGACCAGTATGCGATCCATCTGTACAAGAAAACAGAACATTAGCAAAGTTCCATTTGCAGGATTCTACTCAGTTCCATTTTAACTTCACAAACAGTCAAAGAGAAACTATCAAAAAGAACTTTAAGAGCATAAGATTCAGCAGTTGCTTTAACAAGTTCACCATGACAATTTGTTTAAACCTGGCTCATTTCTGCATTTCTATTCCAGTACTAACTAAAAAGGTGAAACTCAAACAAAATTCTAAATAGGTCTACTGTTTGATTCTCGATGTATTTAAAATCCATGACAATTTCTCAAATATTTTCTTCACATTCTCTATGCATCCAAACTCCTTTTCCTTGCATCTTGTCAGCAATCCAAGATAGTATACATGAAATTAAGATATGATGAAAATTTAGTCTTGGCTCACCACATTCCCACATGAAGAATGCATTGAAAGTAAGGCTCGTTCCAGTACATATAAATCAACAGCTTTATCTTCAGGAAGGGTTGAAGTGAAGCTCAAGCCAAAATCAATCAGTACCTGAGAGAAGATATTTCCGGTTGTGATGCAGGAGATATAGTAACAATCAAGCATACAATCAGAGAAAACAAGGATTCCTTGACCCCCCAACATTAACAGATAACATAACTCACCAATTGATTGGTACCAGTCCGAATTAGCATATTTGATGTTGTCAAGTCACCATGAATAAGACCACCATCATGTAGTTTTCCAATTGAATCACCAATTTGCATTGCGATGTCATCCAATCGTTCTTCCACAACGCCATTTAACCCAAATTCAAGAAAGATATCTTTCACAGAAGGACCCTCAACATACTCAAATGTTAGAGCGTGCAGAAGAGGATCCACAGCATACAACACAGGAGTAGACACCCCTAGTCGTCTCGCCTTCGTCATACACCTGGCTTCCTGCTCCCAAGTTTATATAAAAAAGAGGTTCAGAATTGCTTTAACAAATTTTGTAGCGAAAACCAGTGAAGAAAGACCTTATGGTTAAAAAAACCTCCCTCACCGCATTTAAACGCTTGATAGTAAGTTTAGAATCCAAAGTTGGATGCCTATATTTCTTCGAGAAACGTTCCTTAACAATAGACCTCCTCCCAACAAAGCTTGACTCAAAAACCCTCTGAAACAGAACAATCAAACAAGCATAGGCTATCGCATCCTGTAACATTAGCAATATCATGAGAGAGAAACAATGTTAGAACTGAACTCACCGCTTCAGCTCCCTGTTTGATCAGAATGAGGGAGCTATCTTTGACCTCTGCATCCATCTCCATAATTTTCTGTATCCCCACAATCTTGCCATTTATATAAATTAGAAGCAACAAACTATCATTTTTCCCAACCAAAAGAGAGAAGGAAATTAATTTTCACAAAAAATAATTTTTTTCCCCTTTTTTGTATTCTCTTCCAGACTTGCAGAGTGACACTAATTTAAGGTAAGTCAAAGCAAAAGTATGGAAAAGGTAAAGCAATTCCATATCTCTTGTAGCAAAAAAAAACCCAAAAAAAAAAAACAGAGAGAGACGAGACGGTAAAATAGAATTCCTTGATGAATGATTATAGAGAAGAAGAGTCTGAGAGGTACCTATGTAGTGTTTAATAGAGCTACAGAGCAGCCGCAACGAGGAAGCGGAGACACACGGATGCTGCTTACTCCTTAACCCTCTCGCTTCAATTTCCCTCCTCCAACTTTTTTGGCGCAAGTTAGAGAGCATCCCTCTCAACACGATGCCGTTTCCAGTAACAGAAGGGGCGTTTTCGTAACTACACTTGGAAAAAGGGTGCGAAACCCTAATCTGGTTTTTAGCTACAGAACGTTGAAAAACGGAAATTAATTGTCAAGGAAGCAATTTACACAACTAATTGCTAGTTGGTAATTAATTACACGGCGATGCCAACAACATCATAACAATTACACGCGAGCCTGATACAGTACAACCACTGAAAAGCCTCCACGTTAGGCTCCTCTCCATAATAGCATCAGACAGACACAGTAACCACTAACCTGCACCGCCCCACCACTATATCCTGCAATCCTGCCCCGAACTCCAGCCACAACTCCTCTCCGAGGCAGAATCAGCAATTAATTTAACATTAGCAGGAGGATTTGGCGTGAAAAGTAAGGAGAGGCGAGTTGGTTGAGCCAGAGAATGCAGGTGAAGTCACCAGTCGACTGTGAATTTCAGGAATTTATTCGGTTTCAGATCGCAGGAGGCGGAACACCGAGGATTACAGTGCGGGAGATGGTAGTGTTTTTGCGAGGGGGGTTGGGTTAGAGAGAGGAGAGATCCAAGGCTAGGGGTTTTACGTGTGTGTTTTGCAAGTCTTTGATCCATCAGGGAAAAAAAAAGTGGAAGAAAGAGAAGCAATTAGCAGGTATCTAATTCTTCTACACGGGGTTTAAAGAGAAGCGTGTTTTTGTTAATATATTTTCGAGTGGATGGTCGTTTTGTACTGGCAAAACAATGTCGTGGCTGTAGCAAAAACAAAATTGAACGAAGAAAAAGCTGCCATTCCAGCAAAAGGAGAAGAGGAAACGAGAGCTTGGTCAGGCTAGTAGGGGGGGAAGAATAACGTTGAAGAAGAGAAGAGGAGGTTAAGGGAAAGTGGTATCTGCATTTCTTGGTGACAGCAAAGGTTCTACATTTACCTTGGTGACAGCAAAGGAGCATTGGGAGTTTTTGGGTTCTGCATTTTGTTGCTCCTAGCAAATGTTTCCTCCTAGCTCCTGACCAGAACTGCCTTTTGACACTTACTCTTAATTATGTTCCAGATTTTGTTGATTAAATCACCGTTTATTTTTGGTGCTTGGATGTGTTTGAAAAATGCACTTGAATTAATAATTTTTTTTATAATTTTAATGAATAAATATTAAAAATTTAAATAAATATTTTAATATATTTTCAAATTAAAAATATGAAACACACTGAAAACTCATTTATTTAAAAATATGATATGATTCTTTTTGTTCATAAATATATTAAAATAATATATTTTTTTATTTTTTAAATTTATTTTTAACATTAATTTATTAATATTTGATATAAAAACATCAAATAATTAATTAAAACAAATAAAAACATACTAAAAACTCATTTAAAAATATAATAAAACTCATTTTTATCTACAAATATGTCAAAATAATACATTTTTTTATTTTTTAAAATTTATTTTTAACATTAAGATGTTAAAACATATGAAAATAAAAAAAAATTAAAAAAAAAATTGATATTAAAAAAAAAATTATGATGCCGTTAACCTTTCACTGTTATTCGAGCGGGTTGGCTTGTGGTAAGTTGCTCAAGAATCAAAATAACGTTCAAATTAAACGATTTTATACGGGGTTATTAGATGGTGATTTGAAATACCTTATTTAACTTGAAATAATGTCTTCCGACAATACAGAAACCAATACCGTAGATCCTCGGGTCAGCCTTACACCGGTATATAAAAAAAAAAAAACCAAAAACAAACAGGAAGAAGCCGTGGATCCTCGGGTCAGAAAGAGTTCACCAGGAGTCACCTTCTCAATACAAGTAGCTCATGAAAAAGAAACCTCAGTCTACAAAACTTCAACTCAGGCCTTGATTTAGATTTGGTTAGACTCTCCCTCCACACCAGGGAAAATATCTGAGACCATGCAAAGCCTTTTTCAGCATCCATTTTTGGGTTTGGAATTACATTATCCTCTCCGTGGTCACTGCGAGGATAGAGCAGCAGATCTTTTGGGAAGAGTCTTGTATATGGCTCTGATAGTATGAGGAGTTGTTCTACAACAGCCTCCAACAAGAGCAGCTCCGATCTCACACCATTTGTTTACATATGATACAAAATCTTGATCCGATATGCCAGTATTTTGCTGCAACCGAGAGTGAGTTGACACAGTTAAATTTAAGAAAAGTATCTCTTACAAACAAGGCAAAATGAACTCACCACCCATTCCTTTCGATCTCCATCATAACTCTCACCGCTGTTGGGATAAATAAGTATCGGTTTCGTAGTCACCTGATAAAATCACACAGTGCCAGACACATGTTAACTTTAATTCTAATGCTGATAAATATACTAAACACAAGGAATCCATTCTTATTTTTGTATCCAGCAACTATCACCGCTGTTGGGATAAATAAGTATCGGTTTCGTAGTCACCTGATAAAATCACACAGTGCCAGACACATGTTAACTTTAATTCTAATGCTGATAAATATACTAAACACAAGGAATCCATTCTTATTTTTGTATCCAGCAACTATTTTAACATAGAAATCATAAATTCAAGGGGCAGGTGGTATTGCTGTTGCCTACAGTATAACCCCCCCACCCAAGTGATCTAGCATCAAGAGATGTTCAAAACTAACAGTTATCCATTACCACATTCTTTATACCAACATTGCATAGTGGAATATAGTGCAAGACCATTCTGGACATAGAAAAAAACCATCAATATCATCTTACATCTCTAGAAACCAAGGAGCTTATCACGATTGTAAAATTCTTAAAATTCAGTTCTAAATTCAATCAAAGTTCTTGACTTTTTAACTAAAGAAAAATTGCGATAATTTTAAGTTCACACTGTTGCAGAAATTAGGCAATTGTTAATAAATTTACCACAAAAAATAAAATAAAAAATAACCTAGGTGTAGTCATTGACAACTAATTTGATACCAATTTGAGGACATAGATTGCGAGTATTGTCTTAGGTTCTGCTTGCTTCATAATTATTTATATTTCTGGCATGGGATCAAATAAGTTCATTAACAAAATACAGAGTTTCAACTTTCAATGATCATTTATTGCACAGATGAATAGCTCTGACTTTATATCAGATGGAGATACTTATGACCACCAATAATGAACACTGAAGTTCTGTGATATATTAAGAGCATTTAAAAATGATAAGAAAAGAATAGAAGGAACACGAAAAGCATACCTTCTTCATGGACAGAATCAGTCCATGAATAAACCTAGGAGGCGTGCAGTTGATTCCCACAGCAACTGCATTCTTGCATGATTCGGCAATGGAGGCACATTCAAGCAAAGAGTCACCGCTGACTACATTAATGCCATCCTTAGAGTTAAAAGAGAACCATGCAGGGATCTTTATGTCTTCTTCCTCCAAGAGCTCGGCATATGCCTACACAAACAAAGACCTAGTCAAAGGGAAAATAAGCACAACAATGAATTGTGGCACCAGTATTAACTCCATTTCCTATTTCTTAGATTTGATCATGACATTCCTCTAAGAGCAAGAAATTAAGATAATGCAACATGACGAAGGGTTCGATCAATACCTGAGCTTCTACCTTATTTGGAACTGTTTCAAATGCTATGAGGTCAGCACCTGATTCTGCTAGGATCTGTACTCTTCTGCGATGAAAATCTTTCAAGGTTTCAAGGGTAATCGCATCACCATAATTGCCACTGTAAAGGGAAAACAACAATTAGAGATAGAAAAACTATACTTTAGAGTTTTCTTACGTGAAGGACAGTAGGACAGCCTCATTGAGCAAAGGCAGTGAACCACATTCCAATGCCATCAAGCTTATGACCATGGTCATTTACTCAGATCCAGTAAAGAACCCTTAAGATTTAGTCTCCACGTCACTATTAGAATAAAAAAGAAATAACTAAAATTTTCTAAGATCCAATAAAGCACTCCGAAGATTAAGTCTCCACAAAGCTTTTAGAATAAAAGTGCATATAACTAAGACATATGACTGTCAATTGGTGCTGGATACAAATAGATATACGCAGTGATGCGGCTCATGCAATGACTTAATTAGAGGTCAACTCACCTATACTCGGATCCATCAGCTAAATAAGCTCCATAGCTTCCAACGGAAGCTGCAACTAAAATAGGTCGATGTTTCAGAACCCTACCATCATCACTTCCATCAGGAGAACCTTCTCTGCATCTATCATAATATACATCTCGTGCCTCACAAGCAATTTCCACACTTTTCCTGAGCAAGGCTTCACTGTCTCCTCTGGAAAAACCTTTTGCCTCGAATCCCTGAATGGTGGCCTATCCACATTCAAGCGAAACTGAGTGTAAGTTCCACAGAGAGAGAGAGAGAGAGAGATCATTGTTATTACCTGATAAGATGCTGTGATGATAATATCTGCACCAGCTTCAAGATAGTCCAGGTGTACCTGCTCAATCAAGCAACGCATTAACCAATGGAACGATACCACATCAGCATTCCATATGATTTCATGTAGAGCTAAAAATATTTTGAAAAGATTGCTAAATAAAAAAAGAAGGCAGCAATTCCTAATATGTTAGTTATTGATCCATTATCGATATTGATAACACATGAATCCTATGAATTGCATTTAGTTTTCCAAAACAGAGCTTCTATTAATGGAATCGATAAAATACTGTTTCCAGTACCAATTACAGACATTTAAAACCTTTTCTCCGTAAAAGGTTAAGTAGAAAAAACTTGCAGTTAAATGGAATTTTTCCTAAGATGAAAGTCATTGTGATTTCTGGGAATTAAACTTGTTTCCTATTACGTTAATTTCTTTTCGTTTTTATATATACATTAATTATATTTCTCATGCATAAAGTTTTAGGGATACATTTTTCTTGGGCTAAAATGAAGAATTCAAGTAAGAAAAGCAAAAATTTCACAAATACAATCAATGTCGGTAAATAGAAGATTTTGGCATATCATCACTAAAAAGGGGTTGGAAAAAAATGAGCGTGATGTTTTATGTATTTAATGTTCAAAACCAATTAATGCTTGTCCAAGTTCAACGTCCAATCCTTAGATCAACACACTTAAAATTACTTACAATTGTGTATTCTTGGAACAAATAGAAAAAAAAACCAGAGTGGTCCAATATCATAAAAATAAAATAAGAAAGCAGGGTGGTTCAACTTTGATACAGTCTATATTAAATTCTCTGAAATCGCTGCCAAATTCCAACCATTACAAAACAGCTTAGCCGAGTGATTGTAGCCAAGTAAGCTAAAAAAAAAAAGTGATAATTCACATCTACTGCGTTTATGCACTACCAAACAACAATCAAATCTAAAAAGCTGATTCCAGAAACACAAACCCACACCCAGTCATAGATGGATATAGCTGAAAAGAGCCCACATGGCGGTCCGTACTCTTCACCAATTTAATTTTATTTTATCACGGCCCCATCTCTGTTGCAAGCTGCTGTCACTCATTCACAATCAAAATCTCCAATTTGACCCCCCCTCCTCCCATTTCTCTCAAAGGGTTCTAAAATCACAGATTCCCCTTTTAACACAAATTTTTCTTTCTTTGTTAAGTCTTAGATTATTTTTTATTATTATTTGAATTACAAAAAAGATTATAGGGTCTAAAGGCACCATTTGGTCCGCACTTAAAAGAGAAAAGGATACACGAAAACTAAAGCAGAGGCAACATCAATTTCAACGGAAACAGAAACACATCGGGGTGTGCGTACAGAGAGAGAAGAGAGGGGGTACCGCACGGACGAGGTGAGGGGAAGTAAGGAGACATTTGGCGCTCCAGAGGGGATCGTTGAGGTCAGCCCCATGCCGTTCGAGCTCCGTCGCGAGACCGCCGTCGATGATGGCAACGCCACCTGATTGGCGGAGGAAATCGGTCATAAACGACGAGGTTTCGGCGGCTGGGTGGGACATCTTAAAACTTGTGTCGTTCCGGAAGTGGGTTTTTGTGTGTTTTAAAGTTGTTAGGCGCGGCAGTGTCGAGACAACTGTGAGATTGCAGGTGTGCTTTGGTTTGACAGGAGTATTTATAGAGTACAGAGGTTGTGGAAATTCACACCCAAGATTCTTACATATTAGCAATAATGTCCTTTCCACTTTGAATGTTTACTTTTCCAGCCCCTAGTGTTTATAAATCTTGTATCCATATCCTTCGAGAGTCATTTAATTTAACAAAATATAGTGGTAGAGAGCTTCTTCTTTTTTAAGAAGAACGAGGTAGATATTTAAGTATTTAAAAATTAATTAATAAATATTCTTTTTAATTTTACAATCATGTGACATATTGAATGATCAATCACCAATCTCCTCGTGTTAAATCATTCGAGATACGAATGCAAATGCTATAATAAGGAGAGAGTGCTGTTAAGCAGAACTCTAATGATAATTAGCCAACATTAATCCCATCACTTTCTTCAACCCAAATCATAATCACTATCTCATCCAACCTACACGTAGAAAGGTATTCGGCTGCTTATCTGCCCGACCAGTGGCGGCTGATGAGAACTTCCACATTAGCAATTTGCCACTTGCATTTATCCCCTCGGCCACAAGATGATTTCCACCTTCACTGTACACCCCAGATGGGCAAACAACTAGAATAATCTCTGACGCAATCCGTACATGATACACAACCACTTGCTTGCTTATCCAATAATATCGTCATCATAAGTACAAGGATTATAATTTAATAAATTATTATTTAAGTTTTAGAAACCTCAATAATATTATTAAAGATTATTATATTAATTTCAAGATTCATAAAATTAATTAAAATATATATAAACTAGCTCAAAAATCCATGTTAATAAATAAAAAATATATCATCATCAAAATTGCACAGGATCCCAAATGCTTATCTTTAGTTGTTTTCGTAGCTGCAACATGCTTTAGCATCCCTTGATTCTCATCTTGCAGAATAATTTTACAGCACTACTACTTGCTTCAGCTGCTTTAGTTTTAGGCAAAATATGTTCTTAAAACCTACCTGATTCGACCCTTGATGAGAAAGAAAAACTCAAACTTTTGGTTACAGGCCAAATATTATTAAAATGAAAAGTTTTGATTCATTTTCATCGGCGCATACTCGTGGTTTCTAACTGCCATCCATCTTGATGTCCATGATGTACTCACGGAAAAATATAAAGAATAAATGTGTAGCTCCAACATTTCCAAATTCTATAATTCTGTGCAACAATAATAATTACAGAAATGCAGAGCTACCTTCAATACACTGATAACATGTGATGAATCAACTAGAAGCAGAAATTCTCTGGCATCTAAATTCTTAGTTCATGTGCTAGAGAAACCTGTGATCTAGTGGACTGCTTCAATACTATGAGCATCAAGGACTGGTGGAAGGTGAAAGGTGTTATGGACCACGAGCTGGGGAGAAACAAAAGCAGCCAGTTGATTGATCTTCAGGTAACATGCCACCCCCTTTGCTTGTATCTATTGCTTCGAGCAGCATAACTACCTCGTCCATCTCAGGGCGCTTCTCTGGATTTGCATCCCAACATTTTCGCATGACACTTGCTAATGAACTTGGGCAACATCTAGGAATTTCTGGCCTCAAATGCTGCCAAGATCGTTTTCAACGTTGAAATTATCAACATAACATGGTATGTTACAACTGCGAACAGGCTAGATTTCAAGAAGGCAATGTCCAGTGCAACCAAACTAACAATGTAAGATGTAGTCCAACCAGGGTTGATAAAACTTACACTAAACAGGTCACCTTGTCCTATGGATCAACATTATGATGACAATAGAAAGAAAACGGCTTTAATGCTATTACTCAAACAAATAATCACACTCCCCTCAGCATCAATCATCTAGTCATGTGTGTTAATCTTTGGGTCAGCTATCTAAAGAAACAAGAGATACCTTTAGTGCTTCTGCTCATACAAACATCAGTATTTTCACATTGCACGATAGCAGTTTTCTAGTCACATAAGTAAGTCTTTAGGTTCAACTCTGTAAGACATCATACATTATGCATCTCATAATACCATATGTAGGTGTTTTCCTCAGCATGCACCCTGGGAACTAATTGCAACTACAGGGATCAAACTATGGGGCATTCCAAATTTTAAGAAATAAAAATGGGGCCTCCCACTACAGTTATCAAAATATGGCAAACAAACCTGTCGAACAACTGCAGATGACACTTCAGCAAAACTAAGATCCGGATAAGGCATGTCACAGCAATAGATTTCCCACAAGCATATGCCAAAGCTGTATACATCACATTTCCTGTTGTAAGGCTTACCATCCAGGACCTGGACAATCACTTCGTTAAACTCTTTTGTAAGGATTTCATGTAAAGGGAAAACTACAACAACAGAAAAGGAAGAACAGTGGATACCTCAGGGGCCATGTATCCAAGAGTACCGGTTTCCCCAGTCATATCCCTTGGGTTCTGAGCCTCAACTCGAGCAACACCAAAATCAGCAATTTTCAAAGTTCTAGTAGCATCTAACAACATATTTTCTGTCTTAACATCACGATGTACAATCTTTTTAGAGTGAAGGTAGCTCAGACTGCAAAAGCGGATAAAACCAAACAAAATCTATAAATAAACATTGAATAACAAACATTTTAATTGAAAATATTTACTTACCCCCTAGATAAGTCCAAGGCAAGTTGAATCACAATCTTAAAGGCAAGTTTCTTTCTCCTATTTCTGATTAAAAATTTCTTAAGCGTCCCACCTGGAAGGTACTCAACAACAACACAACACGCCCTGGAAGGAGGAGAATTGACACTATCACTTGAAGAACTTGTGGAAGGGATCTTCAGGTTGGAAGTTCCCATTGAAGCTCCAACAAACTGTCATGGATAATTATAGTTATAGATTTTAAGATGATGATACAATGGCAATGCATCAAGAAAGCTTGTGATGGAAATCTATGGAACAGCACCTATCACAATAGAAAAGCAAGAAAGAACTTCAAGTGATTTTTTTATCGATGAAAGGTAACCGCAGAAGACATCAAGCCATTGATTGACAGAGTACCCTTTACCTTTGTAACATTATTATGGTCAAGCTTATGCCAAACAGCAACCTCTTGCTTGAATGATGCCCGGAGAGCAGCAGTTTCAGCAGCAGTAGCAATGCCATCCTCCCCCCAGTCCAATACCTTCACTGTAATAATTAATAGTTGGCAGTGAGGAATTTGCCGAGACAAGTATGTATTGCACATTTGTAGTGGAAGTTTGATGTTTTAGGTGGTTATAATAGGTTGGGTGGCGGAGTAGACAATTCACATTATCATCATGCCATAACATATACACAGACACGCTTAAAAAGTATCAAACGGACATCGTAGCTTCCTACATTTGGACCAATCATGACAGCAATGCTATCAACAATTAGTGGTTAAAAAAAACTTTATATGGATACTGCTTGAAAAATAATGACACCTATATACTACAAAGCAACATCTATAACAAAGGAATTTCACCCAGTCTTTTTCTCATAAATTTGAAGCAAGATTATGCATGTCCTGCTAGAAACGAGAAATGATTTTGGAGGGTTGCAAGGCACCTCGCAATTCTAGGATTATTTCCAGTTTGTAATAAAAACATGTCATTCTATACACATCATCCACTGTCAATACAGAACACATCGTTGCACCTCTACAGAACAGCATAATTGACTCATTGTAGCAATCACATAATAGCAAGGATGAAAGAAGGTTAAGGCCATTAAAACCAATAATCTGCAGGCTCAACTTGATCTTCGTTCTCCATTCAATGAACATTGTATATTCAAGGTCAAAGGCATAGGAAGTGTAAATTTTTTTTAAAAAAAAAAAAACAGAAAGAAATGAGAACTTGAACACGAAGAATGCTTTAGAACATTGACAGAGGGAAACAGAGTATTGCAATAGAAAATATCTAAAAATAAAAGTATTAAAACTCAGAATTTTTTAAATAGCTCCTTCAAAATAGAGTTTGCACTCAGTAGATTTACTTGAAATTTTGTACAATCTTTACAATTTTATTGTAACAGGGTTTGCAAGGAAGGGAATGCCTCCTCTTGGGTAAAACTGAAATAATCAAAGAAATGCACGTTTTAGCATATAACCAAACTTTTCAACATCCAAGGAATTTAAATAATTTGAGAGTGAGAAGGAATCAGAAAGACACCCTTTCCTTCAGCTAAACACCGAGGATTTAAACAAATATATAACTAGTTCAAAACTCCTTCATACAAGCACCTCAGCCAAATTTATGTGACATCGCAAAAGCTGGGTAGGTGCACTTACCATGACTCGCTCAAGCCATGCCTTTTGCTATCTCATTCCAAACAATGAAGCACAACCAAAAA
>Ga0325402_1004788_pt1 | contig 12544 bp, 9 predicted proteins | sample PopdelMetagenome_22_FD_207212 | JGI IMG/M metagenome (GOLD analysis project Ga0325402, IMG submission 207212) | Populus deltoides microbial communities from Bellville, Georgia, United States - Xylem-PdKOR-R3 | ecosystem: Host-associated > Plants > Phyllosphere > Stem > Wood/Secondary xylem... | reverse complement strand
TTTTTTCTTGGGAACATAGAGTATATATACTAATAAGTTTCAAATCCCACATTTGAAAAAAAACAAAACACCAGGTCTCGCCCTAGTCACAGGTTGATCGCCGGGTCGACCGGGTTTGGCTGGGTCGTTGCACCAGCCGGTCTTTTGATAAACCCGGATCAGTCCAGCCCCCAGGTCGACCCGTCGGGCCAGTCCGGGTTTAATAACTATGATTATTTATGTTATAAATATTATGATTTTTATTATAATTAATATTATTACTGTTTACCTAGACACAAAACACTGTGAATTGAAGTAGTGTAATGACACAGCTGCCCTTGCCATAGAGAGTTGCAAAGACTGCAGGGGGAGGGTGAGGTTGTTTTTTCATTGAGATGCATTTGACATTGAAGGGATGGTTTGAGAGAAAACGGTCAGTGTAAATTTTGGTGGGGCATGGTGGGGTGCCTCTGTTACTGTTTACTTAGACACAAAACACTGTGGATTGAAATAGTGTAATGGTAGAGTTATCCTTGCCACAAAGAGTTGCAAAGACTGTAGGGGAGGGTGGGGTTGTCTTTTCATTGGGATGCATTTGACATTGAAAAGATGGTTTGAGAGAAAATAGTCAATGCAAATTTTGGTGGGGCATGGTGGGGATGCAGGCTCCAGGCTGCAGACACCTGACGCTGGGGCTGCCATGTTCTGAGTGCTAGAGCCAAACCCACACGCCTGGCTGCAGACCCAGGCAAGCGGGCCTGCATGTCTCCGTCTGCAGACTCGCATGCCTAGGGTCTTCAGACCTGCTCGCTTGGGTTTGCAGAACCACGTGTTGGATGTAGACCCGCATGCCTGAGTCTCTTCTGACCTACGCCTGAGGTCTGCAGACCGCTCGAGAGGTTGCAGATCATTGCGGCTGGGTTTGCAGACCTTATAGAGAAGAAAAATGAAAAAAAAGTATAATAACAATTATTATTATTATCATTAATAAATTTGTTTTTAAAAAATTATTACTATAAAAACTTGGTCAGACAAGTTTAATATTATTATTAATATGATAAATATTATTATTTGTATTCTAAATATTATTATTTTTATTATAATTAAAAATATTATTATCTGTATTATAAATATTTTGATTTTTATTATAATTAATATCATTAATATTAAAAATATCATTATTTTAATTATAATTAATATAATAATTAATAAATTTATAAAAAATATTATTAATATTGAAAAACAATAATAGACTTGGTTTGAAAGGTAAAATTAAGAATTATTATTACTATTATTAGCATTTTTTTAAAAAAATAGTATTACCATAGAAAAAAAACCATAATTGTTTTTAAAAGATTAAAAAATATAAGAACTTAGATAAATTAAATATTATTATTAATATTATTACAATTAAAATAAATATTATTACTATAAAAAAACAAAGATTTGATTTTAAGGATAAAATAAATTATTATTATTATTATTATTATTAACTTGGGTCAGACATACCTTTCCACACTCAAGAAAATTAAGGCTGGAAAGGGACGCCTAACCCAAGTTGTTTGGGGTGTCAGGGGCGCAGACCAAAATTACTTATGTCTCATAACCTCACCTGACCTAATGCTTTGGCGTCCGGACCTAAGGTTTTTGGGTCCAACGTCCAGACCCATAGGTAATGCGTCTATGTACGGATCAAGGCTAATGGATCTGGCGTTATGATCTAATTCCCTTGGGTCTGCGATCCAAGGTTAATGGGTTTGACGTCAGGATCCAAGGTTAATGAGTTCGGTATCTAGTCCTAATTCTCTTGGGTCCCGCATCAAGATCCAAGGATAATGGGTATCGCGTCAGGATCCAATTCTCTTGGGTCCGGCGTCAGGACCCAAGACTAAAAAGTCCTATGTTAGGATCCAATTCTCTTAGGTTCGGTATTAGGACCTGGGGGTAATGAGTTCGGTGTCCAGATCCAATTCTCTTGGGTACGGCATCAGGATTCAAGGCTAATAGGTCTGGTGTGTGGTCCCAATTCTCTTGGGTTTAGTGTCTGGACCCAATTCTCTTAGGTTTCGTGTTAGGAGCCAAGGGTAATGGGTCCTACGTCATGACCCAATTCACTTGGGTCCTGCCTCAGGACCCAAATCACTTGGATCCTGCCTCAGGACCCAAGGCTAATGGGTCCTGCTTCAGGGCCCAATTTTCTTGGGTCTCGCGTCAGGATCCAAGGGTAATGAGTGTTGTGTTCGAGCACAATTCTCTTAAGTTCGACATTAGAATTCAATTTTTTTGGGTCCTGCGTCAGGACCTAAGGTTAATGGATTCGGCATCCGGTTCTAATTCGGGTCCATCATTATAGCCAGACTCAACGCTCTTAGATCTTAGATTTATTTGATATTTTTTATGAAAATAAAAGTTAGTCCACGGTGTAGTGCGAGCAACCTAGCTGCTGCGCTATTTTGGTTTGATTATTATTTTGGGTTTTGTAAATTATTAGTTATTCAAACAATGTGGAAGGTTGGGAAGGATGGTATCTAGGCAGGGACCAATCTGGTGCCTGTAAGAAAAACCCTCAAAATCATAGATTTGCCTCCACTACAGTATCGTTACAGTTAAAAACTGAAAGATTTTATAATCATACCATTTTTTACTGTGAAAGAGCATTTTCTTTTAGTATTTGTATAATATTATGCAATTTTAAATCATATAATTTTTTTTGTTCAATTATTAAGTTAACATGACTTATTAGATTCAGATAGGTCAATGAACTTAATCCCAAATTTATCATTGCCTGAATATTATTTTTTTTTGATCCTGGAAACAATTTGATCCAACTCGTGATGTAGCACAGACCACCAACCTAGGTTTACTCGAGTCACTTCTTTTATCTTTTTTTAATTGAATCTTTCTTTTTCCTTTTAATATTTGGTTAATTAGAACTTGAATTTCATAAGGTTATTATGATCTCTTGTCTCAAATCACAGTTTTTAAGGGTTAACCATGGTTGAACCAAGTCAAGTCAATGTATCATCATCTTAATATTCTTAAAAAAGTACCGTTTAATATGATATGATCTCATTATTTTTAAAACATATCTAATATGCTTTGAATTTTTTTATTTCTTAATGTTTTTTTTTAAAGATTGGAAAAAATAATTTAAACCGGGTAAAAATGAGCATAGCCCATATATATATATATATATATAAAATTTGTGGAGACTTCCAAACACCGCAAAACCAAATACATGTTTCTTCAATAATCAAGTATTTCCTACCACATAGAAATTGGCTAAAAAAAATAAATGCAAACAACAATTTTATCTAGCCTAATTCCGCAGATTTTCAGAACCAGGAAAAATACTGGACCTCAACTTCTATTTCATGTCATTAATTAGCAAGTTCAAGAAAAAAACATCCAGCTGTTGTGCTTTGTGCTAGGATTGCATTTGTGAAGTCATTTGATGTGTCTTTTGACCTGCACCATCGAAAGCTTCGGCTATCTTTTACAGTCAACTGTCACAAAGAGACTGGTAATATCAATCTCTACGAAATGTTACTGCCCAAAAGACAACATGAATCGACAAAAGGAAAGAGGAGGCCAAATTAGTGACCAAATTACACAAGAGGAGACCCCCAACATATTCTAAAGCTGGTAACTAGAGTTCCTCACTCTGTCATAACAGGCTTGTTCTCCCTAGCTTTGGGTCTCTGTTCCTTTGGCTTCTGCTCCTCCATTTTCCTGAAATGCCAAACAATACATCCATACTTCAGGATACTCAAAAATATCTCATACGGCTCAGAATCAAAATCTAAGAGGTGGATTCATCAAACATTCATCGACAAGTAAAATCTTGTGGCACTCTATATGATTATTGGTTATTTCAACTGGCATCATGAGCACTAGGAAACAAGGAAAAGATGCAAACAGGGTAACAGCTGCAAACGCATGCAGCACGTGGTGAAGGAAGAAAAGCTCTTCCTTTCACTTAGAAGCAACCTCAAGAAAAAACAACCCTGCATGTGATATAGCTCTGTCATTAAAATTCTAAATAAGAACATTCCTTGTATCCCAATAGACATGTTGTAATTAGCGAGCTAAATCGAGGGCCATTGAACAAAACCAGAATGAAAGAAAAGAGGGGCTGGGGAGGATCGGAGAGGGAACAATCGGTCAAGGAGAAAAATTCAAGAAAAGATACAAAACCATTTTTTCCCCACAAACACAAACCAAACGCAGATGAACATAACAATGTAGGATGAGTAAAATCCACCATTCCAATGACAGAATAGACAATTTACAGCTAAATCGAGTGCGTGCCACAAGCAGGCACCACAAACAGGTAGTTTAAAATGGCATTTAATTGAATATTGTGAGGGACTCCGCTGAAATCCCAATAGACTGCTAACACAAATAGCATCATATGCTTTTGTAATCCGGTTATGCTTTTAACATCAATCTAGCTAAATTACATTCAAGCTTCATGTATCGTCCTCGAAATCCCTGATACTCTTCAATACTTGAGACAATCATAAGCACATTCTAGTCTGTACTGTCTAATGGATCCAAATGCTAGCAAAGCACCAACATAGTTATTTTGACAGACACAGACAGAACAAATACTTAAACAGAGGAATAAATTACTTCTTATCAGAAAGGCCACCCTTCTGACAGAGGAAGGAGCGAAAGAGAGGAGAGCTGACGTCGTAGATCATCTTGTCGACTTTACAGATCTGTCGCATGCTTTCAGAGAAACCCTAGGTGAACTTTATACTCCTTTAGAAGAATGGCTTCCAGTTGCAGGTGGGCCGAGTTATGTTTCAGTTTTATAAAATGAGCATTTCTTCCTGTTTCAGTCCTATAGATATTTAATTTGTTTTTTAAAAATAGATTGAATATTTATTAATATACGTTAAAACTTTCAGCTCAAAATATCAAAAACTGATTTTTTAAAGGATTTCTGGTTAATGATAATAGTCAAATCACATGAAGGGATAATATTCACCCAAAACATAGACATCTCAATCTGCCACAACTCTAATAGCTCAAGGAAAAAAATACCATTAAATCAAATATTAAATGGCAAGATATAAAAATCTGGAGAACCAAATAAAACTGATGCCTGGTGATTGAAAATGAGCTCGTGGATTTTTTTTTTTAGTTTAATATGTCTTGAAGTTATTTGGTTGATTATATGTAGTATTATTATATTCATTTAAATATATATTTATTATTAAAAAATATTTAATTTATATTTAATATTCATATAATATTAGATTAATAAATCTAGAATAAAAATAAAATTCATGAACAAAAATATTTTGCAAAGAAGCAGACACTGAGTATAGCATGAAGTATATGAAAGTACTTCAATAATTGAAAGAGAATTCATCATCTTAGGTGAATTAAAGAAAATGTTTCATCCGTTCTTAAATAGTATTGACTGAGAAATCCTTAGCCAAGGTGAAATGAGATTTGAAAAGAGTTTTTAAATCTTGTTTACACGACTAATGACTATCATGTAGAGAACACATATGATTTAAAATGACAAACATATCATATGCCTTAATGTTAAATTAGAACATTATTGATGAAAGGATATTAATCACACCGAGAAACCAGTCATTGAAAGATTAGTCAAACTACTAATAACTTTTCTAATATTTGAGGGCTCATGACACGTTGCTAGACGATGCACTTGATCTTCCAATTTAAATTAATCAATTTTTTTAATTTATAATAGATTAAATTGTGTAATTTAATTAATCCCATTTAATTAGAAGTATAGTTTATATTTGGGCCAACATATTAGGAACCTAATGAGTCACGCACATTAAGAACCACTGGTCAGAAATTAAACTGTGATGATTTAATTAAGTATGACTTGATTAAAATATATTTTAGATATTAAGAACTAGAATATAATTAATATATGAATTATATTTTTAGACCTAGAAAAATCAAGTAAGGACTTAGATTGAGTTAATTTCTAAAATTGTCCTGAATTAATATACAGATATTATTTAGGAGCAAATTAATAGTTTGTTAATTTATACGGTTTTTCAGATTTTCTTATAAATAGCAAGCTATGCTTGTTATTTTTTTAGTTGTTGTCTATTAAACCGAAAAACTACAAAAAAATACAGAATTAAAGCTACCACTCTAAGCATAGCAATTCCTCTCTTCTAAATAGAAATTTAGGATATTTCTTACGGGTAATTTGTGTGGATTATCATTGGAGGCTGGACAATTGGATGACTTCTGGTTTGCAACAACCCAGCCTTTACATAATTATTCAAAGCTGAAAAAGATCAGATATTCAGGTACTAAATCCCCAAACAACTTTAGATCTGTTTAACAGGATCCTAGGGACTCCTAAATAATTTTATTTTTATTTCATAGTTTTCATTCCGTATATCATATTCGGGAACCTAAAATTATTCTCATCTCATAAAATTAGTTTTTTTTTTCTCGATTCCAACCTTTAATATTAGATATATTGGAAATAAAGCTTCGTAATTTTTTAGATTGTGAGTTTAACAGGTTAACTCGGTTCGATTTGAATTGTTTATTTATATTTTTTTAATTGATTTTTTTTAAATTTTAAATTTTAATATTTAATTAATTAAAAATTAATTCTTTTTTTTTACTTTTTATAGGATCACGCAATGCACGAAGCATGGAGCCACGAACAGAGGCTTAGAGTATTGAGAGAGAGAGAGAGAGTCATTAGAATATGATTATCCCAGTTTGTTGCTTCACTTGCGGCAAGGTACTACCTTTATTAATTATTTTTTTAATCACGAGGTGGCTTAAATCTTAATCCTCTGTTTTAGGGTTTTGGACCCCATTTCATTCTTAGCAGATTGAGAAACGCAATTTTTCAAAATTTGAGCCTATTCCTTGCCTGTTAAAATTTTATATTTGGATTTTGGAGAAAATAATTTTGTTTAATGGTTAATGTTTTGACGTTGCATTTAACGTTATGTGAGTATTTTACTTGAGATTTAGGTGACTGGGAACAAATGAGATACACACATCTTAATTTTTTTCAAGCAAATTACACAAAAAAGGGGAGTAGTTATCCTATTTTTTTCTGAAAAAAATCCAAATCTTAGATTTGAAAATCTACCAAGATTTCAGCAAAATCTCCTAAAAACCTGTTACAGTTTAATATTCAACTAATCTATATTTCATTCATTGTTTAATCATTCTACGGTCGCCACATTAAAATTCAACACTTTACATCCATCACATTTCATTATGGTTCACTACATGTATATACTCATCAATATAAAATAATTAAATCTTCAAAATATAAAAGCATAATGTAACATCCCCATGCTATGTTATTTAATCCTCGTACAAAAGTTTAATAATTTCTTATTTCTCAGTAATGTTTTTTGAAAGCCATTGACTTAGCAATGAAATCAAACTACACCTATAGAAAATTTGTATTTAAAATTTTCCATTTGAATCATCCATACAATAATTGGAACACGATCACCTATAAATTAAACTAGGGATCATTTAACTACGATATTTGGAATTAAGTACAAACATTATCAAGTTAAAATCTACATCAAATAATCATAATCATGAATTTAATTAATATTTAAGTCCAAAACATCATAAAATCCTAGCATAATAGTTACAATAAAATATTTACATTTATATTATCATTCTAAAAAATTACACATAGTATGCAACATCATTAATATTCTTATAAATACAAAATGCAAGGGTTTCTTAATCTACTAATACCGACAAAGCTGTGAGGATCTGAAATTATTTTATACCATAAAATAATTAATTAATATAACATAAAGTTTTCGAATGCAATTTAATAAATTTTATTGAGTAAACTAAGGTATACATATCCGAATTTAGTAACAATTATCGTAATTCCTATTTATCTTTTCTTCATAGTTATTACAACAATCGCTTGAACATCCAAAAGATTTATCCATTGACCCAAACCTGAGTAATTGACCCTCGTTTAGGGTAACATCCTCACTGCTCATAAACAAGGCATTAATCACATTCAAGGTATCCAAATTCATAGCCCAAAATAGGACACTAGTCCTTAAATTAGGGAATTAACCATCCATCCCAGAATAGGGCACCAGCCTTTAAACCAAAGAACTAGCTATTCAACCCAGAACTGGGAAACAATCTCATATCATATAATAATACAATTGAATAATAAATAATCTAAATATCATCACATTAATTTTATTTTCCCACCATTGAATAATAGGTGTACTCTAACTCATACTTGGAGCACGAGCAACATTTGAGGGTTGTGTTAAAGACTTCGAGGAAGAATCGATTATATGCAAAGCTAGAAAAGTGTGAGTTTTGGCTCAAAGAAGTGGTATTTTTAGGCCATGTAATTTTCGCAGAAGGAATATTCGTGGATCCAAGGAAGATTGGGGCCGTGTTGAAATGGGAGAGGCCTACCAATGTGACAGAAATCTGTAGTTTCTTGGGTCTTGTTGTGTATTATCGGAGGTTTATTAAGGGCCTCTCCACTATAGCATCACCTTTGACCAAGCTAACTCGCAAGGAAGTTAGGTTTGTTTGGTCGAAAGAATATGAAGAGAGCTTCCGAGAACTGAAGGAAAGGCTCACTTTTGCTCCCGTGTTGGCCCTTCCATTGAGGATAAAAGGGTTTGTGGTGTATAGTGGCGCCTAAAAAAGGAGCCTGAGATGTGTATTGATGCAACATAGGTGTGTGATTGCTTATGCATAAAGATAACTAAAGTTGCATGAGGTGAATTACCCAGTTCATGACCTCGAACTTGCAGCGGTAATGTTTGCCTTAAGAGTTTGGAGGCATTATTTATATGGATCACAAGTTCAAATCTTTACGGACCATAAGAGTTTGAAGTATTTGATGTCGCAAAAGGAGTTGAACATGCGACAAAGAAGATGTGTAAAGTTAATAAAAGATTACGATTGTGTGATTGGCTACCATCCTGGTAAGGCTAATGTAGTATCCGATGCCTTGAGTAGGAAGGGAAAAACAATAGTGAATGATATGGAGGTTAAGGAATAAGGAAGTATAATGGAATTGAAAAGGATGGACTTACGACTAAGTGTAGGGCCCTAGGGATTATTGTTATCTCAGTTAAAAATCCGATCTGTGCTTCGAGACAAGGTTTTGATGGCCCAACAGGTGGATGAGAAAGTAAGAAAGATCAAGGAGAAGGTGAACCAGGACATATATACATCTTTTCAAGTGTTATTTGATGGGCTAGTAGCTATAGATAGGTAAATTTATTTGCCTGAAACTTCAAATGATGAAGTATTAAGAGAAGCTCATGAATCCCGATTTGCTACTCATCCTGGAAGTATGAAGATGTATAAGGATTTAAAGGAATACTACTGGTAGCCAAATATGAAGACGGAAATAACAGAATTTACGTCGAACAACGAGATTTGTCAGCAAGTAAAGATAGAACATTAGAGACCTGCAGGGGGAATTACAACCATTATCGATTTTGAAATGGAAATGGAAGGATATTTCTATGGATTTTGTAATGGGATTACCCAGGGGAAAGAAAGGTAATGATGCCATATGGGTGGTTGTGGACCGGTTAACAAAATTTGCTTTGTTTTTGCCTATGAAGACGACTGATTCAATGGATAAGTTGGTGAAATTATATGTAAATGAAGTTATTAGACTTCATGGGGTGCCAATATCGATTGTATCAGATCGGTATCCAAGGTTCACATCGAGAATATGGCCTAGCTTACAACTGGCATTGGAGACAAAGTTGAATCTAAGCACGACGTTTTATCCTCAGACGGATGGTCAATCTGAAAGAACCATTCAAACTCTTGAGGATCTCCTATGGTCCCGTGTGCTGGAGTTTGGTGGGAACTGAGAGGATCTCCTGCTATTGGTGGAGTTTACTTAGAATAATAGCCATCAAGCTACTATTGGTATGGCTCTGTATGAAGCATTGTATGTGTCATAACCCAATTCTAGGTTATTCCTAAAAATTCACTTTTTTTTCAAAATAAAAATAAAAAAATAAAATAAAGGCTAGCAACGTGGAAAAATTAGGCCGAGGAATACAGCTGCAATTTTGGAGGAAATTCAAGGCATAATTGTATCCCATTATGCCTAAAAATAAAGAAACAATACAAATTCAAGATCAAATTAAATGATTATTAGATGAATTTGCATAAAAATTAAGTCCAAGGACATAATTAAATTTTTAAAAAGCCAATTTGATTTAATCATGGGCCAAATTGATTTTTAATTATGTTCAAGAATTAATTCTGGTTCAATCGAAGGATTTAATTAAGTGAAATGACTTAATTACACTTTAAATGGGTCAAATTAATTTTATTTGGGGCTTAATTGATAAAAAAAATAAGTTTGGGGGCCTAATTTAGGCTTAATTGAGAAGATTGAAATTTTAAGAGATCAAATTTATTTTTTACCAATTGATTGAAATCAGGGGCAAAATCGTAAGAAAATTAAAGTTTTGGGGTCAATTAGGGGTTCAATTGCATAAATCCAAGACCAAGGACAAAAAATACACGTAAATCTAGGGATCCAATTGAAGTTTGGCAAGGACTAAATTGCACTAAATTAAAAGTTTAGGGTCAATTAGGGGTGCAATTAAACTAAATTAAAAGGTGAAGGACTAAATTGAACTTCAGAAAAAAATAGACGATGCGTCATCTGGTTACTGTTCATTATCTTTTTTTTTTTTTTAACGCAGAAAATCGGATCAGGTTACCTACTTTGCAGGAGCATTTAATGCATCTATATTTCACCAAATTTAGCAAAACTTGCATGAAACTAATCCGCTGACATCCTTCGACATCCCGGTATGGTCTTCACTAGCAACGCAACGCAACAGACGTGGCACCGGCCCAAAGAGGCCAACTTAGGCAGCCTTCTCCTGTAGATTTGACAGCTTACAATGCATACTTTAAACCAACGGTTAGGATCCTTTCCAACCGAATCAAAGGCCAAAATGTTTCCCCTGTGTAGACGAGATTACCCTCTTCCAACCCCTATAAATAGGGGTGGATTTCGTGCCCAAAGGAGGAAGAAAATCTGATCCAAAAATCGCAAAAAACCAGCCATCCCCTTGTTTCTATTTTTCTTCTTCCTCGTCAGCCTTTTGCGACTCTCTCTTCTTTCTCTCTCATCGTTGCCTTGTTAGCCTCCAACCGCTTATCCTTCAGCTTCTTCACCACCAGCTCCACCACCCGTCACCAAGACCACCATTTGGCCTCCACCACGCTTGAAACAACCGCCGTTTCTTCCTCTCTCACCTCTTCAAAATCCTTCTTCTTTCCCCCGTGATCGACTCTGGTCACCATTCCTCGCAGTGACGCCTACAAAACCATCAGCTCAACCTCCTAATCACGGCCAAGACTCCTGCTTCGAGTGAGCCGTACCTCAGTCAACCTCCATTTTCTGCAACCATTTCGGTTGCATGCAGAACGTGAACTATTGTTCATGTTCTGCAGATAATTAACCTTTGCTTTGGACCAGGCCAGTTCTGGTCTAGCACGGCCCCAAAAAAAGAAAAACAAAAGAGGTCTGTTGGGCCGAGACCGGCCCAACTCAACTTCATAGGCTCAACCCATTTAGCGGGGCCGACCCAGCCCATATATATTTATTTATAATAATATATATTATATATTATAATATTTAAAACAAAAAACAAAAAACAAATAAAAAAAATTCAAAAATCATTAAAAAAAAATTGTGATTTTCTCAAATATTTTTCTACTGATTTTGCTTAATATTGGGTTGTTTACTTACATTTAAGATACAAATCCGGTATTAAAACACCTGGTTTTCTCCGAAACTTTTCTAAAAAAATTTGAAAAAAATTAAAAAAAATCCTAAAATGTTTTCCAAGCATATTTTCATAAAAAAAAATTGCATCTTTTTCATGTTTTGAAAATCCAACAGAAAATGGATATCATAACCAGTTTATGATCATCCATTAGGGTTTGACCAAAATATCAAAAACCTTTTTCCAATCTTTTTTTCTAGGTTCCAGATGTAGACTTTAATATCTTTGGGGTGTAAAATTACACGATAAAGTACACCATCAGGTATTAAAGATAAATGTGTAAATAAATGCGATGCTAAATTTGGATTTTAGAATGGTTAGGATTTAACCTAATAAGGTAGAGACTTTCTTATAAATAGAGATCTATCTTGAACCTTAGAAAAGATCAACGAATAGAAACCCGACTTAGAAAAAAAATCAAACAACAATGCAACTTACCTTAGGTTTGGTATACTGGGGTGACACGTCTTCCCCTTGCACAACCAATCCTTCCCAGACTCTCGCAGACCATAGGTTCCTAGTGACCATAATATCAGGTGTCGACTCCTGAACATTAATCATAATATATGATTAAATTCAAAAATCTTAATCATAATATATGATTAAATTCAAAAATCTTTCCAACACAATACCTTATCAGGAGGCACGATATAAAGCCTCCACTATCGCTAGACAACGTCGCAGCGCGCACCCCGCAACATGATGGCGACTCTACTAGGGAACACCTTGTCTGGTCG
>Ga0325402_1004786_pt1 | contig 12545 bp, 2 predicted proteins | sample PopdelMetagenome_22_FD_207212 | JGI IMG/M metagenome (GOLD analysis project Ga0325402, IMG submission 207212) | Populus deltoides microbial communities from Bellville, Georgia, United States - Xylem-PdKOR-R3 | ecosystem: Host-associated > Plants > Phyllosphere > Stem > Wood/Secondary xylem... | reverse complement strand
CATATTATATAAAAACACGCAATCAAGAATGATATTCTCAATACAATTTCATTTTTCTGTTAGTGTATGGTATATCATATATCACCACCCTGTATCTCTAATGGTTTGCTTTTCATCAACATCAGTCATGCGTAGAGGTGAGTAAAAAAACTGAAAAACTGATTAAACTGAGAAAACTAAAAAAAAAAACCGAAAAAATCGAATCGTGAAAAAAAACCGATTAAAATTTTAAAAAAACCAACCGGTTTGATTTCGTTTTTATAAGCCTGAAATAGAAAAAACTAAACCGAACCCAAACCGAAAAAAGTGAAAAAAAACGAGCCAAACCAAAAAAAACCGAACCAAACAGGTTTGAACCGGTTTCGGTTCGTTTTTTTTTAATTTTGGTTTGGTTACTTTTTTTTTATAAAAACTGAACCGAACCGAAAATGATCACCTCTAATCATGCGGATTGGGGTTTGATTTCATTTTTTTTAAAACTTTGCAACTAAGGTAATTCTAAAAATAAATATAAACTTTGCCGATAAGACAATCATAAAAGGATGTGACGCAAAAAAAATATCATAAAACGACAACAAATATAAAAATATAAAATCTTTAAAAGAATGGATCACACAAAAATCATAATTCATAATTTTATTGATAAATATTTCTTTTCAAATAGTTTACATTTCTAAGAGGTTTACAATTCTTATATAAACTCAAAAACCAACCTAAACAAACTATAAAACCTAAAAATAAATGAAAATAATAAAAGTCTTTAACAAACTAAAAAAAATTAAATTATTAACCATATTATTTGATTTCCTAGACTAAATATGAAAAATATTTTTCCTTAAAAATCTCTTGCATCAATCTTTCTAGATTGAAAAAAAACTCATCAAGTTTAAATTACTCTTTGCTTTAATCTTGTGGATGTCCAATCAATTCTTTTCAACCTCTTTTTTTTTTCCCTTTGGATATACAATAATTTTAGATATTAACTCTGGTCCCTAATTCCCAAACAATCTTGCTCAATAAATTATAAATCAGGAGGGACTTCCATGGTGATGACTATATTATAGGAAATATTTTCGGCTTTCTGATTTTTGTGCTGGTTGGTAACTAGATCTGCTTTTGTTTAATCAAGCATTGTTTCCGGATATTTTTTTTAAAAAAAAAGACAATAATAATAAGAAAAAAAAAACCTTTCTTAATTCCCAGCACTAGAAAACAACCATATTTTCTTTTTATAAGAAATATAATTTCATTAATATCAATGATGATACATCATTATTATTACTTTTATAAGATTTAAATAACGATAAAATTAAATCTAATCGGACTTGATAACAAAAATATTAACTATTGAAACTCCGAGTAGAATCTCTGATCTTCTCCAATTTAGAGATTTTCTAGTGAATTTTCAGGAAGTCCATAGTCAAACTTTTTTCTGGGTCTCAATTCCTTGAAAAAAAGGAAAGGGTTTTGTTTTTCTTTAAGAAAAGTTAATGTTTTAGCTGTTAGAATTGGTAACCGCTACAGCTTCCTGTATTGGAAAGCTCTGACAAGTCTAGACTTTGTCTCCTAGTAAAATAGGAAGGAAAAAAAAGAAAGGATTACTCCTATGGAGAATGATGGAGCAATATATGCCTAGAATACGTTTTAGGGTTTATAGCTAGCCTACTCCTCCAATTTGCTTTCGCAAAAGAAGGAAGAAATTGAGAAAAGAGGCAGTAAGCATAGAGACCATTAATTATGGGGGAGCATGCAACTTGTCCTCAATGGCTACTGCACTTGATAGAAACAGAATTTTACGAGCTGTGTGAAAATCATAGTGATCCAAATAGAGCAAAGCACTGCAACTTCTTCTGTGTGGATTGCACTAAATCACCACCGTTCTGTGACCACTGCAACAGCAACAACGTGCATAAAGGGCACCAAGTCATCCAAGTAAGTTATTTATTTCTAGTCCCTGCTTCTTAATTATATATAATAATTAGGAGAACGTATTTAATCATTGTTTGTTGGAATATTTTTCAGGTTTACAGATCTTCTTACAGTCCAGGAATCAAAATACCTGTGATAAGAACACTGTTCGATATCTCTGAGATTCAGCCATATTCCATAAATAGGAATTCTATTATTTATATCCAACAAAGAACTTCAAAAGAGAATAGTAATGGATCGGTAATAAATCAAAGTCAAAGACCTCTGAGCAATCACAACTACAGTGAAACAAATCATAAGAGAAAACGCAGGTGTGAATCATGTCAATGGGAGCTGACGACATTAGAAGATTCACCTCATAACTACAAGTTTTGCTCAGTGGAATGCAGAGTTGTAAGTTCTAATTAAGGCTTCTGGTTATTATTATTATAGCTTTTGTTTCTGTATTAATTTTCTTCAATTTTATGTTAATGATGGGCCTCTTTTTCTTGTTGGATATTTGCAAACATGTATAGAATATAATAAAACAATTCTTTCAAATCATGGATTAATTAACAGCTTATTATACAAGTTTAATTTTGGTTGCAGAAAGGATCAAATCGTTCAAGACAAATAGAAGATGATATTGAGGTCTTTGGTTCCATCAATGGGTGTGATGAGCAGTATTGTTATGCTGGTAGAAAAAGAAGAAAGAGTATTCCCAGAAGGTCTCCTTTATCTTAGATTTTAAGCAAGAAAATAATTGTGAAGGAGCTTCCCTGGTAATGTCAATGGTTAACTTCACTAGTGTAAGATCAACAGATCTGGTTGAAATTATTTAGATTAGACTTTCTCAGATGCCCATGTAAACACTACAGCACATGCAAGATGTTTTTGCCGGTTGGAGTGTGTTTGCTATTGGCTTTGCCAACCAAGTTTGCCTCATAATCCTATCAGTTCTATTAAGAGCATGTAACTGTAAAATGCCAGTTCATTCATTTAAGATGCTTGAAACATTAATTATTTTCTAGGATATATGCTGTGGGATTGAGCCCATTTTGTGTTTTGTTTTCGGTATGAGTTATTTTTTAAAATATTTTTTTATTTAAAATTACATGAGAGTAATGTTATTTTTAAAAAAAAAACAAGTTATTTTTAACAACAATATCATAATTTTCAAGACATGTTTTTTTTTAAAATTTTGTTAAAATAATATTTTTTATTTTTAAAAATTTACTTTTAATAACAATACCATAATATTTTTAGATGATTGAATTAGTGCAGGGAAAAAGGCCTTGCAGTTTCATAGAAAGTCTTGGAGGTGGGACCCTAGTTTTAAAACATGGTTCGGCCCGGCAGGTCGATCAGGAATTTAACTGATCCGGGGCTGGAACCAAGTTGGGTTGAAAAAAACAGGGGAAAAAAATCCGATGTAACCCAGCGGGCTGACCTGACAAAACCCAGTCAAAAACTCGGTTACAACCCATTAAATTTAGTTTTTTTAAAACTAAAATGATGTCGTTTTAATTTTTTTAATTTTTTTTAAATTGACCCGGACGACCCGATGGCCCGGTCAAAACCCAGAACCCGGATCTTGGACCGGGCCGGCCACCAGGCCGGATATAAAAACTATGGGCGGGACGCCTCATTCCCTCAATAATAAGCATGTGCAACGAATATATACACTCTGAAATGTTGCAACAGCAAAAGGAAGTCATTTTCATAAAAAGTTGCTTTGTGAAGTTTAAATTCTTTTAAAACTTGAGTGTTTTCATACAGAGAAGAAGGTTAAAATGATGATTAAAGAGGAACTTTTTTATTTTTTAATCATTAGAATTTAATTAAATCTCAACTAAGATCATAAGAAGAAAAATTCTTCTAAATTTCTTAATTTTAATCACAAAAACAAATTGAATAAATTACTCTAACATGCTATGATTTAGCCATGTTTTCATTTTAAAACTAAATGTTTGAATATTATACTTTGCAATTTTGATACAAGCATATTTTAAAAATTAATAAAGAAATGATAATACCCCATATATATTAAAGCGTGGAAGGTGACCATAATCACACCACTCATTCTCTCCCCCTTCTTTATCTAGGTCAAAACCCACCAACCAAAATACAAAACACAAAACAAAATGAAAATCTAGTAGATCAAGCAAGATAGTAGATTCAAACCACCCAATAAATAAACAACTAGTTATCAAGCAAACCAAGAAAACAATACGAAAACCCAGTAGATCTGGACCTTAGTAATGAGTCCTCGTCAACAAGATAACTCAGTAGATCCAGACTATCCACAACTCCCAACTATCAAGATCCACTACCCTTTCTTCCCCACACCATTCTTATTAACCCGTCGCCATCCACCCCTACCGTTTTTGTCCGCTACAAGATCAATATGGTTGTCGACCACTCTGACATATTTGCCTACACATGTACAAAACAAAAACAAAATTCTCTCTCTCTCTTTCTCTCTCTCTCTCTCTAAAAAATCAACAAATCAAATTTTATCTAATCCTTAAAATTGTATTTTTAAATTCTCTATTGAGTACTGGACTAATGTCTAATTAACATCATCTATATGTTCTCTTTTTAACGATTTAGCTAGGCTTCAAATACCAAATGAGCTGGTGGAAAGTAAAATTCTCATTATAGCTTATCTTTGTTTGAAAGGATCATAAAATCAAAACAAATTAACACTTTATAGAAGAAAAGCTAAAAAAAACTGCATTTCTAACCTGTTCTTGATATGTTAAACATGAGAAGTGGAAGCTAAGAAATTGATAAATTAGGGCAATATACAAGAAACTCAAGGGCAAATATACAAATAAAGTGAAATTAAGGTTGTTAAAGAACACTAAATAAACTTCAGGGACCACAGATGTTGAGATAATTAATGATCCTATAATATATGGATTGCTATAGGAAATAATTAAAAAAACCTTAGCTTATATTTTCATATCTAATTTGAGGTTCATCATAAATTCATTAGTGGTGTCATTTATGAAAATTGAATATAAAGTTAGTTCATTCTAATCCATCATAAGAAATTCTTTTCATGGTTGATGAAACTTCAAAATATGGAAGAATAATTAATCTCTCTACTATAGAAACTCTAGCTCCTCTAGATCTTCACTAACATTTTTATCAAGTGTAAGTGTTCAACAATATTGTTCTAGCCATATAAAAACATCTTCTTGCTTTTCCGTTCCATCAACAAGAAATATAATATACAACTCCATTACATGCACCACGTACACATAGATAACTTTAGTTCTATATATATAAAAAAAAAAACATGACAAAACAACATACAAAGTAAACACGATACTCCAACTCTTCAAATGAGTTGCTATAAAGAGCACTCCTCATTAGGCCCTATGTTGGGTTTTCTGAAATACATATATATAGTGGAAATAATAAATTTAAAATTTTTTTAGGAACCCCAAAGATCTCATCAGATAGATTTAGGGTCATTTAAGGTTTAATAAAAAATTACTAGAATATCAAATGTTCTTCTCAACTTTGAATAATTACTTTAAGGCTGAGTTGTTGCAAATTACAAGTCATCCAATTGTCCAACCTCTAAGGGTAATCAACATGAACCACCAATAATAAATCTCTTAATTGTTATGTCTTTGAGTGTTAACTCTTTTCTTTTGTGTTTTTTAAGTGTTCTGTAACTTACGTAGTTTTTATCTCTGGACAGAAAATTAAAGGCATAACATTATATTTATAGAAAAACCTGAAAACCCTATAAATGATAAAATATCAATTTCCCCCTAGTTTAATTTCTTATCAATGGCTATTATGTGTGTGACACATTAGGTTCTCCAATAAGTTAGTTTAAATATAAATCACAATCCTAAATAAAATAGGATTAAATAAATAAATATCAATTCAATAATTGATTGATTTATATTTGAAGATCAAGTATAATGTCTAGAAACGTATCATGATCTCTTAAATACTAGGAAAGTAACTTAACCTTTTAGCGATTAGTTTCTTAGTGTGATTATTATTTCTTCATCAATAATGTTTTCATTTAGACATTATAGTATGAAGTGTATCTACACTATCAAATCATATTTGTTTTCAACACCATAGTCATTAATTCTTTGAATAAGATTTGAAACTCCTTTCAAGTCTTATCTCACCTTGTGCAAGGATTATAATCAATACAATTTGAGAACAAATATAATATTTTTTTTTCTAATTCATTTAGGGTGATAAATCATCTCTTTATTACTCAAATATCTTACTATAGTTCATGTTATACCCAATATCTACCTATTTAATACCCTTGATTAGGACAACGTGTAGTAGGATTAAAATATAATATTCCCTATATGTGATAACTTAGTGATCTCAAGTCTAAGGATCACTTACACAACTGTCACATGAGTCTTTTTATAGACACATGTGATCTCTCCATATAAAATTCTCATGTAGGTCAGTTTAGTATATATGTTATCTAACAAGCACTTATATGTTAGTTATAAGTATCTTCATACCTTATCTTAAGAGAACATAGACTTCTTTCATAAAAGAAAAGGAATAATATGTATCAGTCTCAACGACTCTAATTAATATTTAGTCTTAATAAAATATTGACCATAAATATTTAAGAACAATGCTTTGATGCAATAGGAATTCAATAATTATAATAACTTTATAATTTTATTTGCAAAATATTTTTTGTCTTATGGACTTTATCTTTACTCTAGATTCAATAATCAAATATTAGATTTATTTATCAAATATTTGATATTAAAGATAAATAAAACCTTTTGTTAAAATTAAATATATTTACATGAATAAAGTTAATGTCATGTGTAACCAACCAATTAGTTATAAAATGTATACACTAACAATCTTCTCCTTGCACTAAAATCAATTACTCATGTATCAAATATCATATTGCTATACTTAAAGATAATGCTTTTATTTAGACAGTGGCTTAGTGAGAGGATCTACAAAATTTTCTTCAGTGGGCACTCACTATATCTTTATGTATTTCTTTTTTAAGATTCTTTAATTATTCTTTATGGGATCAATCACTCATGGTTTTACCCAAATAAAGTCTAGATAAAAGATTATGAACCTGAAGCTTGAAGAACTAATGAAATATTTATAACTTATGAGTCTTGTACTTTTATAGAGATGAGAGGTTAGAATGTAATTTTACCCTGATAATATTAATAAGGGATAAATATTTCTTACACAAGCATTAATGAGGGAAATATGTATTGAGAGATTTTTTATACACCTAGGATCGTAAATCTATAATGCAGCCAACTCAATAATGGTTTGGCTTTTCCTTTAGACTAAGTCTATGGCGTTTGGCTCTTTTTCAAGGTTGATCCTATGAGGGTAGTCTCTTCCTCTAGACTGAGCTATCATTGATTTTTAAGCCTTCAAGGGTTTTTTAAGCCTCTTAAATTTAGATTTATCAAATATTTTTGTATTTTATTTGGTTTAAGAGAGAAAGGACATTATAAAATACTTTTTTATGAAAATAATTAGAGACATTATTTTCACTTTAGTTTATAATAAGCATTATTTGTTTTACTAAAAAAAACTATAATTTCTCTACTAATTAAAATTATGTTAAAAAATTTTAATCATCGTAAAAAATGATAATCTATTGCTAAGAATACAATATAACTAAATTATTTTTTTACTCAATCATTAAATAATTTATCCAAATATATTTAATAATAAAATAAATAATTAAACCAATAATATGTTAAATAAAATATTTAAAAAACACAAAAACAAATTTAAAATATAACATAATGGAAAAAAACATAATAATTTCATCTAAAATGTATATTTCTAGTTATCATTTAATCTCCACCCATTCATCATTAAATTCAATTTATTTAAAAACATGACCAATTTTCATTTCTCTATATTATGTATATTTTAATTATTATATTGATTTTTCAATAATTATATTTATTTCCTTTTTTTAATGTTCAAAAAATCACTTGATAAAAAAAACTTTATTTTTATAATTGTTTAATATAAATCACTCTTTGGTTAATTAATTTTATTCAATAAATAAAAAATTAATTTACTCCAATTCATTTATTTTTTTAATTGTCATAAACTATGAAAAAAAATAATTTATTGTTTATTTCGATCAATTTATTTTTATATTAATTTGATGAAATGAAAAACCAAACTTTTAATAAAATTACATTCTTAAGAAGCATTTGTAGGATGTGTGTGTGTGTGTGTGTGTGTGTGTGTGTAAAAGACATAGAATATTTGAGCTTGGAACCAAGCCCAGTCACCACTAAAAGTGCAGAATCAAGCTCAAACGCTTGTGTAAAACCCCAGTAGAATTTTTGGTAATTATAGGAGATTTAACCGGGAGATTAAATGAGGTTAAATTAAAATAAAATGTAAAAGAGTGAAGTAATGTGAAATGATGTGTTAGAATTCTACTTTAAATAAATGGAAGTAAAAATTAAAAATTAAGTTTTATCTTTGGAAAAAAGCGGCAAGATTTAATTTAATTGGAAAAAAAGGTGAAACCTCATAAATTTATTTTTGGTATGAGTATAGATTTTGATTTGAGATTTCTAATTAAAAAATGCATCATTTTCACTGTAAAAAATGAAAAAGCTAAACCAATCAATCACTATGCCAGGATCCTTAATATTTACTATTTAGGGAATCTCCAATAAAAGAGCCAAAACAAAAGCTAAAAATAAATAAAACTATTTGTTTAGCTTATATTCTTTAATTTTTCAGCTCCAATGAAAAAGTCAAATAAAGAGTCAAAATAGATTTTTAAAAAAAATCATTCCGGCATATCTATCAAAAAAGTCAAAACATTAAAATAAATTATTTAAAAATTTATTCTTTCATCAAGAAAACTTTCTTAATAGCTTTTCTAAAAAAACTAAAATTATTAATATTAAAAATATTTAGATTCAAATAGGTTGTTAAAATGATTTTTTTTCAATTAAAGTTTATATATATATATATATATAATCATATTTACACTATTCAAACAATTATATCTACAATTTTGCTTTTCTAAATGGCTTTTGGCATTAGAGATGCTTTTATATAAGATACCATACAAAGATATTTTTTTTAAAAAAAGAAATGTCAGAACTTGATTTATCTCATGAGTAGTGGAGATGGTAATATAAATACAAAATTATTTTCTATCTTATCATTATTTCAAAAAAAATAATTATTTTCCATAAACATCTTGATTATATGGTTTAAACCATCTTTGTTAATTACTAAAGCTTGAAGTAACTTTGATATATGATATTAGACAAATAATATACAATATCTACATACATATATACATACCCTCACCACCTGTAAATAGTTTTAGAAAAGCTTTCTTTGTAGTAGATACTTGAATGTCTAAGTATGGGCTTGGAACAATCTATCTTTTAGAGCATATAATGATTCTTTCACCAATTGAGACATTAATTTAGCTATTAAAATATCATATGTCTCTACCCAAGATTCTATCATCACAATTCTATTTTTGTCTAGATTTTAGAGTAAATAGACTTCTAGATATTGTATTTCATTGGTGATTACTTGGTTATTTGAGAACTCTAATCTTTGACTCTAGAACTTAAATATTTCCTTATATTTAAGAAGAGATTCCAAATAAATATGAAGGAAGTTTAGATTCAAAATTATTCTTCTATGATCAATCAATAAAAACTTTAACTTAGAATTGGATCAATTTTTCCTCAACAAATAAGTGAGAGAGAGAGAGAGAGAGAGAGAGAGAGAGATATTCATACTTGAGCAAAAAGTGTAAGTCATGTTTCAACAATACGTTGATAAAGACATTTAATAGTTTTATTTTTCTCATGAGGTTGAGAGCAAGTGATATGGTGAAAATTGTTAGAATTATGGAAAAAAAGTGTGAAGTTTTTTAAATTCATCACCTCCAATCAGCTTACAAACTTTTGATACACATATAAAATTTATTCTCAACAAGTTTTTGAAATTGAATGAAAATATCATAAATTTTTAATTTGACATACATAAGATAAAATTAAATGAATTAGTAAAATGGTCTTTAAAGGTAATAAAATAATGGTACCCTTTAAATAAATAAATAGATGAAAGATCCAAAACATCACTAAAATATTAAATTTAGAAGAGTAGTGCTTTCATGTTATGAAAAACATAAAGTTGATCTACTATATTTGCTCATACCACAAGTAGTACAATTGAAATTAAAAAAAGATGATAACATCGAAAAACATTTATTGAAAACTAAATTTTGCATAGCCTTTGAAGTGCAATCCTTGACAAGACAAAAATGATCATGGAATTTAAAAAGAAAATTATCATCAATAAAAAATCAACTCATAAAAAGTAAAGAGTTTGTTATATCAACAACATGTAAAATAGATGATAAATTTAGGCATGATTAAGTGTGTGAATATTTGAATGACTAATAATAGAGATTAAAATAATCTTATTATCCCTTGTTTTAAGGTTATTTGAACCAATACATAACTCCATATTTGAGAGGTTAGTAATATCCAAAGTGACATGATAAGTGGTTTTAGTATCTGAGTCACAATCAAGACAATCAAAATCATAAAAGCTAATAGTTGAGCCTGTCAACACTACTGACTTCACACAGCCAATTGATCATAATCTTTTCCCACCTCTGAATCGATAATTATTTATGCTTTTATCATTGATCCATAAAGGAAAGAAGGTGGCCAAGCGATCCCAATTGCAACATAAATATGATTGCGAGTTGGACTGATTCAAAAGTTATCATAATCTAAAATTATGATAAATATTATGGGTTAGACAATGATCATGTTGTTGATAACCTCTTTCACAATGGTTAAACCTCTAATGATCACTAAAGAAAGTATTACCAGATTAGGGGTGTTCATTGCTATAAAAAAAAAGAGATTGTCCTTAGTCTAGTTATGATACATTGGATCGGGCAAGATAAGCTAGGTAGATGGTATTGGCATCATTGTCTTGCTGAATAAAAAGACATCGAAAGGTATTCCTATTATAAACTTATTAGTTAACATTAAAAGAGTGTATTCAATAAAGGATACCAATTATATCCGAGTAGTAAGATTAGTTACAAGATCGTTAAACTCTGTATTAAACCCTTTGAATAGGTAAATGTCAAAATATAAAGGATCAAGAGGTTTGCCAACAATTATGAGTTAATCATTATAAGCCTTTCCACATTATAACTAGATTGTGACACTTTCATCATGCTTTTGATTTAGTTCAATCAATATTGAGTGTACAGACATAATGTGTGTTGTATAGGGAGAGGCCAATGTCGATACTAGAATAGTTTAAAAGACATGAGATAAGGTACAATCAATAATTAAAAATAGTACTCCAATGAAGAAGAAGACGATCAGTATGCTCATAAGTAGTTGATCTTGTTGTATTTAAATATTATAGGTTGGTTAGATTGACTTTTATAATGTTATTAGTTATATGATTTTGATAGAACACATGTCGCTACTATTAATAAATTTAAATGGGCCATGATGAACATGCTGAAAGTTACTTATGGATTAATGGTATGGAGCTGACATCATTAGGGTTGCAACACTGAGGTAGGGTTTGCCATGTGTTGTGATGTAAAAAAGAATTTGTGAAGAGATTGATTTTAAAATAATTATTATGTAATAAATATCATAACAATGATATAAGTTTTAAAACTATATCATAACAATGAAACTAGATGGAATGTGAAAAAGTTAGCTTTTAAAAAAAATGATATAAGTTTTAAATATAAATATAATAAATATCATATTGATATTAACTAGACCTCAACCCTAAATTATGTTTGATTATATTAATTTACTATATAATTTAATCTTTTTTCTGTGTGAATATTCTATAATTTAGTATATTGGAATTTAGAAAAACAGACTTAATGTGAATAAAAAAAAGTTGAGACAAAAATACTAGGGGTGAGTAAAAAAAATTGAAAAACTGATTAAACCGATAAAACTGAAAAAAAAATCAGAAAAACCGAACCGTAAAAAAAACCGATTAGAATTTAAAAAAACCAACCGGTTCGTTTTGATTTTAGTTTTATAAGACTGAAATAAAAAAACCAAACCAAATTCAAATAAAAAAAACTGAACCAAACAAAAAAAAACTAAAAATATAAAAACACAAAAATCATCACCCCTATCAAATATAATTAGCTAGAGAAATTCAAAACACAAAAATCTGCAGTCCCTGTCTGTGTAATTACCGAGGTTACTAAATACCACACACATACAACCTGTCTCCCACAACTTACAGGCTGGCAACTCTTGCACAGTGATCACGTAAAATGACAAATCTGACATGGCAACCAAATACAGATATCGAAGCAATCTCTCCTTAATTAAAATATATACACACACACACACTCACGCACGCACGCACCACCCTCTTCCTCTTCAGATTTCAGACCTCTCATCACCAGCCAGAAAGAAAGAAAAGTAATAATAAAAAAAAAACTCATGGGCATTTGCAGTTCTTGTGAATCAGCACATGTAGCAACGGCAAAGTTGATTTTACAAGATGGAAGGTTACAGGAATTCTCATACCCAGTCAAGGTTTCTTATGTTCTTGCC
>Ga0325402_1004784_pt1 | contig 12547 bp, 4 predicted proteins | sample PopdelMetagenome_22_FD_207212 | JGI IMG/M metagenome (GOLD analysis project Ga0325402, IMG submission 207212) | Populus deltoides microbial communities from Bellville, Georgia, United States - Xylem-PdKOR-R3 | ecosystem: Host-associated > Plants > Phyllosphere > Stem > Wood/Secondary xylem... | reverse complement strand
TGCTTTTGAGAGAGAGATTAGCAGAGTGTGGAAGACTGGAAGTTATGGTGTTGCTATGGCAAAAGAGGAAGGGGAAAGGGGAGTGAGGACTCGGGAGGGACTCAGGGAGAGTACAGTGTAGTCAGTATATTTTGTAAATTGTAACTTTTGTTGAACTCCTAAACTCGGTCGGAGTTAGAGACTGTTTGTATTTGATGTAGTTATTGTGGTTGTGGTTGCGGTTAGAAAAAAGTAATTTTAAAAAAAGTATTTTTTTTTGTGGTTTATGTATATATTTTGTGTGTTTGGTTAAAAGTGTGATGTGATTTTATTATGGTAAAAACATATTTGGTTAAAACTGTGGTTGCGGTTGATATTGTATCTAAAATGACTAAAAATGACATATATGAAATAATTCTTTGTGTTAAGAGGAAATAAAACATTTTGTCGAAATACATACCGGCAAAAAAGTAAATTGTTATTTGTTATTACAAAATAAACATCATTGTCCCATCAAAATATTTGCAATGCCATCACGAATATAATCCATACGCGACGTCCTTTGGTGCCCTCGTGGTTGTGATTGTGTAACGACATCGAGAAAAGTATCAGGAGGAACAAAATCTGGATGACTATCAAACTTTTTGAATGCAACATCTTGGCCCGACTTCCGCCGAATGTAGTTATGCAGGGCCATTGATACGACAACAATTTTAACTTATGATTCGTAAGGAAACTCAGGCATGTTTTGCAAGATTTGTCATCTTTTCTTCCAAACTCCAAATGTACGTTCAATGACACATCGTAAGGATGAATGGACTCGGTTGAATAGTTTCTCCTGACTTCGCGGTTGTCCTCGTCGATGAAATTCTGGAAGATGATATCTCTCCTCTCTATATGGACCCAAGTAACCGTACTCATTCGGATATCCCGAATCAACGAGATAATACTTCCCTGCATAAAATTAATTATTGTTTAATGCTTACTTCTTATTTCATATAAAAGAAAATTAGACCAGCTGAACAACAACCCTATTTTTTACGGATGAATACCTTCCGGTGGCCTCAAAAATTCTATGTTTGTATTTCCAATCGCCTCATAAAATATTCTTGTATCATGTGCATTACCTTCCCACCCAGCCCAAACAAATGTAAATTGCATGTCAAAACTACATGCTGCCATTATATTTTGCATCGGTACACCTTTTCTACCAATAAATGAGATTTGATTTTCTTGTGATACATATGCACGTACATGTGTTCCATCAATCGCTCCAATGCAATTCTAGAAAAACAAAAAATTTGTTGCCGAATCAATTTAATTTTACTTAAGTATTTGATTGTAACCTTTTGAAATATAATAACAACTTGTAAAAAGTATGTTTTTTACCTTGAAATGAGGCATGTATCTCGGATTCATTGCAATTTCCAGTGGTGTTGCTGTGAATTCTGGATCTACTGGTCTGATTAAATCAGCAATTAGCACGCACACAGAACGAAGAACTTCGTTGAAATTTCTGGACACGGTTTCACCTGAATGTTGAAGCCTCTCCTGAACTTCCCTGTTCAAAGCGCCTAGAGCTAAAGTGTAGAGAAACATGCCTACCTTCTCAATAACACTCATCCATCTAGATGGTTTCAACCCATACATTGTTTCCAACTCAAGAGACAAACTCTTAAATGTGTCTGCATCCATCCGAAACATGTTCACACAACGCACCCAATGCCCATTTAAAATTTCAATCAACCATCGCATTCCAATGTTGTATGAAACCATACATGGTTCTTTATAAACATACGTATTGTGATACAAAGCCAGTGCTCCAGCAGTGCATATGACTAATTTAGTGCGATCACACTCTCTATGCCAAAATAAATCGCCACTGTCATTATCATCCTGTTGATTTTGGTCGTCGTCCTGCACATCATTGTTATTGTTCCCATAACCAGCATCGAAACTACCTCTAAAACCACTTCCAGAACTTGTACTAGCAAACCCATCAGACACATACCGACCAACATTATTCATAACATTTTCATAATGGTCATCAAAAAGCGCATTAAACCAATTCGCATCCATATCTACAAACACAACTTAATATCAATTTTGAACCTGCAGAGTACTGGTAAAAAATACATGTTCATGGAATAATATGTTTTGACTATTGTTGACGTTAATGGCGGCCTTAACACAAAACATTTACGTTTGAACAAGCGCTAATTATCGAATATATTTTACTTATACGTAACTCATTCAATATTTTAAACACAACAATAATAGCAATTTTCAACCTGCAATGTAACGGTAACAAAACATTGTTCATTGCAGAATTTGTTTAAAATATTTTTAACTTTAATGACGACATTAACTTAACCCAAAACATTTAAATTGGAGCAATCCCTAATAATCAAACATATTTTACTTATAAATAACTCATTCAATATTTTACAGCACAACCATAATTTCAATTCTCAAAACATTATTCATACACATGGGAATGCTTGAAATATTTGTTGGCAGCCAGAAAAGTATAAAAACTTTAGCAAACTTATCATTTAGCTTATAAATTGAAAAACACATAAATGAACTTGCTTTATTGACTATAAACAGCAGCCCTATCAGCTTTACCCTTTTAATTTGTTTACAAGAAACATAAAGATGAAGCTTTATTAACTAAACAACAGCTCTCAAATGAATAACTAACCTTCTAAATTCAATGAACTTGACTTGGCAGTGTAAAACAGCAACAAAACCTTCTGAAAACAGCTTGCAATACACGTGGGAATGCTTACAATATTTGTGGGCAGCCAATGAAAATGTTTTGGAATGACAATGCAGCTTAAATAGAAACCACACACACAACACAAACCACTACTCTTGACTGTCATACCCATCACCAACCCGAATTTGTACCATGAACAACCATTCAACCCAGCAACTCTCATTCAAACCATTATCAGCCATTCAAGTGAGCAACAATAATTCACAGCAGTTTCAGCAATTCAAGTCAACAACAATCATGCACAACAATAACTAACATTCAGCAAATTAGCAGTCATTCAACTCATAAACAACCATCAAAGTCGTTAAATTACAATATTCAATTCAAGGCTGAAAAAAAAACTCAACACAAAGTTTTTCAGCCTTTCAAACAAGTCTATAGAAGTCAACATGAAACCTAAAAGTACAGCTTGTAACAGGTACAACAACAGCTGTTACAGACATCTCAAACATAACCAATTAGCCTACAGCTACACATACAAGGAAGTGCTCAACATATCATACGCTACAAATTAGAAACCTGGGAAAAATCAGCAACGGCAGAACCGTTTGCATCAACCATTTGGCAACAACACAGCCGCAGCAACACCTCATGCATTGCACCTCACCATAAGGATTGGTATTGTAATCTTTTAACTGCAAAAAACACATAACCATGCAATATGTTAACAACTCATTGACATAAAAACCAAACATGATAAGCGTGTTAAACATTGAAACAACACTTCAAATATGAAATGCATGCAATTCTTACCAAAACATATAACACACAACAAAATTTACTTGCTGCTACATATAACACACAATAATATACATAACTGTAAGTGTTCCCTATATCAAATGTACACTTACATCAAGGTTTGTAGCTTGCTCTTCGATCGAACATTAATTTTAACCACTGAAATTTCCGGTCCATATCACCAATTGCTGCCCACATTTCCCTCTTACTTCTAACCATAAAAAACTCAGTTGCAAAACAATACAGCTCACTGCCGAACACCACTTCCTCAACGAAGTGAAACTCCTTCATCACCTCTTCTATGCTACATCCTTTTTTATCCAAACCACTTGACGTGCATTCACTCTTGGTAGACACACTATCAACCAACTTATCTAAACGCGAAAACAATTGTGATCCCCTTCCGGCACCCCTTCTTTTTTTTTCTCATTTTTTTGGGACCTTTGTTGCACGCCTTTTCTTTTCCCACTACTACCAGTGGGATTGCTTGTGCTGTTGGCAACAGGGACACCAGCAACCATATTACTAACATCGACAACAAAATTTGGTAGACTATCCTCCTCAGAATCTCCACTACCTTCCTCAATATGAGGGTCCTCATTAACTGCATTAGTTTGCCTTTCACCGACACCATCTTCATTAGAATTCAGACCCTGTGCTGGAGCCCAAACATACTGACCAGTAGCAACAATGTTTGTAAACATGATATCATATTTACAACACAACGTGGGATCGATTCCAGCATGCCTAAACTTTCTTGCTCCGCGTATCTTCTATAAGAAGGGATAATCAAGATAAAAATGCATCAAAAAATAATGTACCAGTACTCAATCAAACAGTTTATAACAGCTTTAAACATATTGAAAAAAACAAATCTGGCTTTTAGCTTTCCACCATTCATCAGGTGCCGAAATTGTTCCAAGTTCAACACTCCAGCCTACTCCTGTTTCAGAAATCAACCTTTTTCATATTCTCCAATCTTTTTTAATTCCGTCCCACTTATTCTTTAATTGTGCTTTCGTTAATGTATGGCCAATTTGATCCTTAAAGCCATTCATAACATATTTCCACCCAGCTTTGTCGAAATGTGTGTTGGGTCGCATACCTTGCTCAATTGCTTTAATACATATGTCACAAAAAGCGTGCAACATCTCTCTAGTCCAACAAGCCTTATCTTGTGATTGAGAATCGTCCATGTTCTCGGTTAAAATGTTTTGTCTAATATACAATTAACAGGTTAATTTCCTAGAGGCATTGTAAAGGACATGGAATGCACAATCTATCTTAATTAAATCACCGACTTAAATAAAACATGCAATTTAAGAACATAAACTTAACATAATCAGCTTAACACTTTAATTGGCAGGTTTATTTATATTTATGTTTCTACAAGCCAATGTTTTCATTTCCTAAGCATAATCTGTCAATTATGTAATATTATATTAGATGCTGAGATTTCTTAGATATAATTTTCTCATGTGTTTAATGACATAATCAGACGTTGTATAGAGTAGATAACTGGCTTCATTCCCATTTTCAGCAACTTGATATTCACACAGGTTTTATGTTTATACCTATTCAACTAAGACAATAAAACTAACAATTAAACACATGTAAAGCACAACAACTGACACTAAATGTAATTGTTGAACCGAAACAGAGATTAAAAATCTAACAATAACACAAATGTAAAACCTGGAAATTCTCAGAAAATGTTCAATTAAACACAAAAATGTTCAACCGAAACAGACATAATCAAATGTAACAATTACAGACATGTTAATTCTTAGAAAACACACAGCAACTGAAAATTAAAGATTAAATACTTGTGCAACCGAATCAGAGCAATTGACCTTGAATTTACTTGTGCAACCGCCACAGAGATTGGTAAGATGCTTGTGCTTGAGCTTTCCAGGAGACTGATTTCGATGCCCTCTTTGGTTCTGGCAAAGAAAACAGTGTGAAGAGGAAATTAAAGTAGGCAAGCCGTTTTGTATGTTTGTGGCAGCAGATAAGGCATGATATATACAGTTCTTTTGGGTACAATTACAAGATAATTACCTTGGTGAGTGCGTGTCTTCTTCAACCGTGAAAGGAGTTCATCAGGGCAACAGATCGGTGACAGATGGGCTTGATCTACACTCGGCTACAAACACTGGTGATTGGGTTCGGTCTCTGTGAGAGCATGGTAGAGTGTGTGTAGGTGTGTTTGACACAGCGAAGCTGCGAGGAGGAGGATGAATTTTGAGATGAGGGAAGCTGTGGTGGAGGAGAGCTCAGCTGCTTGGGAGGCGAATGTAGAGGAGGAGAGACGACAGTTGAGGAGGACATATAGGGCTAATTAATTTTTTTTGGTAAAGGAAAGTTATGTTGCTGCGTTTTCTGAACAACAGCCACGACAAAAGCAAGGTAGAGTTGCTTTTGCTAATCCAGCGTTTGGAACATAACTTTGTGTGGGCCCCAGGTGCTTAAAACCGTGGGCAGCTGTTAACCAAACAGTTTGTAAAACGTGGACGCAGGAAACGTGGACGTAACTTCTTAGCCAAACGGGTTCTTAATCGAGTTTGATCGAATTTAACCGAGTTTGCTTATTTTCGAGTTTTTAACTCGATTCTATATATTATATATGAGTTGACTCGTAAAATCGTATAATTTTACGAGTCAATTCGTGAGTTTAATAACATTGATATGAGGTATCCATTCAAATCTGCAACTTGAATTATAAGTTCAGGATAACCCTATAGAAAGTAAATCGAATCAAATTATAAACTTTAATTTTTAATCAACTCAATATTGAATAATAAAATTTTAAAAGTTTAATTAAAAAAACAAAAAAAAACCTAGGTCAACTTGGGTTAACCAGCCAAACCCATGACACCAGTCATTAAACCAAAATAACTTTATAAAAAGTAAATTGAAACAGATTAGAAAACCTAATTTCTAATCAACTTAATGTTAATAAATGAAATTAAAAAAGAAATAATTCAAAAAAGATTCAAAAAATTAACTCGAGTTAACTAGGTTAACTTGCTACGTCCATGACCTGAGTCATGAAACCAAATAACATTATATAAAATAAATCAAAATAAATAATGAATCATAATTCTCAATCAATTATTGAAAGATAAAATAAAATAAAATTGAATAAAAAAAGAACAACAAAAATCAACCTAGTTGGTTTAATCCATCAAACTCAAGACTTAAATTATGATAATAGAATAATCTCATAAAATATCAAAATAAATTATAAAATTCAATCTCTATTAAGAATTGTTAAATGATTAAATTCAATTATTAAATAATACAATAAATAAAACAATACTATATAAAGAGGAAATAATGATTTCCCTCCTTTAAATAGTTTTTATTGATAAAAGTACAATTTTAAATTAAAATACAAATGAAAAGCTTAAAGCTTTTAATTGAAAATTTATAAAAGTTTAAGAATAAATTGATACTAAATAATGTTTGGTGACAAAGGTGAAATTAAACAATTTAATTATTTAAAAAATTTAAAAGAATTAGGCTAGGCTATTTGAAGGTACTTCACTATTAAGCAATTGTTTTTGTTTCCTTTCATTTTCAATTTTTATTTTCATTCAATTACATTCTTCATTCTTCGTTGGAATAATTAGATGGAATTAGTATTGCAATTATGGTATAATAACTAAAATAAAAAAAATACTAAAATATAAAATATAAAGAATAATAAATTTATTTTGATCCACAAGTTCATTTTATTTGTTTTTTAGTCTTTGGATGAGAGACAAAACTCATTGAAAAACAGTAGTGAAAGGAGAAAATGGTTGATTTTCGTGATTTTAGCCACAAAAGTTATAAATTTGATGTATAAATATTCCATTTGACAAGTAAAGTTTGATGATGGTGGTTATTGATATTCAAATTACCTAAAAAATAGATTGAGGCTTGAAAAGATTTGGGGTCTCGAGTTGACTTTTTATTTTTTGACTGATTTTGGCAACTTTAAGAACACAAATGGATTTGTTGAGTTATGTATTTTGTTTTTCATGTGTTTGCAAGTAAAACAGGTTGTTTGGTTCAAAAAATTAAAATGCAAGTTTCTACTTAGTTTTTGGCTATTTGGGTTGCTAGAATCTAGATAAACAGACAACACATCATCTCTCTCAACAAATGATACGTTGTCCAATTTTTTTTTTTCAAACACAAAAATATGAGGTGGATGACATGTTAATAATAAAAAAAAAAGGTCAGGTGTGCGCCCCTAGCCTGTAAGCCCTTGCATATTTGCTGCGGTTGGGTGTTCAACCTAATCCTTTTAAGTTGTTGTTTTTTTCACTAAAAAAACATTATGTTGATTTATTTTCTTTTTAATTTTGACATGATTTTTAAATAATATTATAAATAATATTTGATTTTTTTTATTATTTTTTCAATTATTATGTATCTAATATAAAAATAATAATACTAATAATAAATTGCTCGTGAAAATTTTATTCATTTATTTAAAATTTTTAAATAGATTTTGTATATAATTTTAACACATTTATGTTCATTTTAGCTTTCAATTGCACATAAAATATGAAAATAATATTTTATTTTTTTCAGCTTACTTTAACAATCATAAAATATTTTTTTAATGAAACAATTATTTTAATTTAAAACATTGTGTTCACTAAGATCAACAAGAGATACATTAATAAAAAAATAGTTTTACACTTCAAAAATATATGTTTTGTAATTATTTAAAATAACTTATATTCTTTTTATAAGAAAAACTATTATTCTATAATTAAATAAAAAGAATTGAAAAGCTACATGCAACATTAGATCACATATCCTTGGCTTCCTGACTCGATTTTTGGTTTAGTCAATAAATTTATACCCGAAGAGACAATAAGAATTTTCAACCAAAAGAAGAAGTTTATTAAAACATACAATTCTTAATTTATTTTATTAAATACACATAATAACTTTATTTTGCAATGAGAATTTATTTTGATAAAAGAAATTAAAATAAATATATTTTAAGGTTTAATAACAATGCATTTCTCTAAGACCTAAATATTTCTTTTTATATTCGAAAATTTTTTCATCCCCCAAAGCATAGCTTGAGCATGCAAACTAGTAGGGACTATTTTTGAAGTTTGCTCTAAAAATTACTACTTAACTTACGAACCAGTCCTCTCATGTCTTCATACATGCAATGAGTAAAGAAATACGAGGTGTTTCATTTGAGTCTCTAAAATCCATTTTAGTTTCAATTTAGTCCTTGTCTTGTTGAAAGAGAGAGGGGGAGATTGTGGGAGAGGCGGACAAGAAGTTGAAAATTTGGGGAGAGATACAGAAGTAAAAAAATCTCATAATATTTGTTGAATAGTTATATGAGGGAAAAAAGCTATTTTCCATTAAAAAACATAAAATCACTTATAAATACATTTGTTTTTTAACTTGTCGTTTAAATATTAATTTAATATTTTTTTTCTTATAGTTTGTTAGGTTTAGATAAGTTTTTTTTTTTGTGATTTTTATATTCTAAACTTCAATTATAACACTAAATAGAAACATAAAGATATATTATTTTGGTTAATAAAAAATGTTATAAAGAAAAGCTAGCAATTATTATGGTGAGTGTCAAAGAACCATCTCAACCCAAAAGTTTAAACTGTTAGGTGAGGTTTCAGGATATGATTTATATTATTCTCTAACACACCCCCCCAAGTGAAAGCCCTTTGGGCTTGAAACTTGCATAGATCCATGTTACCTTATGCTTAATTTTTTATCAAATAAATAGGGATGGTAAGATTCGAACTCGTGATCGCTTGGTTATCAAGGCTCTGATACCATATCAAAGAACCATCTCAACCCAAAAGTTTAAGTTTTTAGATAAGGTCTCAGGATATAATTTATATTATTCTCTAACAGTGAGAATAACAACATATTCACGGTAAATAAATTTAATGTTTAAGAAAAAAAAAGAAGAAAAGTTTGGATGTTAAATTGATAAAAAAAACATAAATATTAATCCCTTAACAATTTCCATGGATAATAAACATATATTTAAGAATAATATAGAACATGGTTTTACGGTAATATCAAGACTAAATGTCACATATTTTCTAAGTAAATTATAAAGTAGTCCCTCTAGTTTTACAAAATGAATTAAATAGTCTTTTTAGTTTCAAAAACCATCATGCATAGTTTAATATTATTTATTTTAGAACATTTATTTATTTCATCAATATTTTTAATTTTCCCTTTTCTATTTCTTGTAAAAAATGGGAAAAACAAAACGGCTTAATGATGTTTCAAAGACTTAATTGCATCTCGATGAAAAGAAGAAGGATTGAATTGCATTAATGGGCTAGAAGCCCAAAATGGGGTTTCAATGGGAATCCAATCCGTGAGCAGAAAATGGCTATTGATAACAGATGCTGAAGTGTTTGTTTATTTTACATGGGCCATGATCCTGGGCTTGGATCTGGGTTTTATGGATTCTGCTTAAGCTAGGCCTACCTTTTTCATTGCTGATATATCTGCTTCAATGGGCTTTCATCGTTAGTCCCAAGCTATCACTCCTACAAAGAAATAAGGAAAACCTAAATTTAGTACCAAACCTATTTATTCAATCTCAATTACATGCCAAATCTATAAATTTAATCAATTAGGTCTCAAGTGTTTTCTCTATTTCTAAATCGTGTTCTTTTAATAGTTTATTTCCAATGCATATATATATATATATATATATATATATATATATATATATATATATGCACTAAATTGTCAAAATGAGATTAATTTGAAGAGATCTTGGTAGGAAACTTGAGTGAGAATTTTCTAATATATTTGGGACCTAATTGATAGAATTTATAAGTTAGGGATTCAATTAAGAATTAGTATGTCATATATGCACTAAAGTGTCAAAATGAGATTAATTTGAAGAGATCTTGGTAGGAAACTTGATTGAGAATTTTCTAATATATTTGGGACCTAATTGATAGAATTTATAAGTTAGGGATTCAATTAAGAATTAGTATGTAGGTTTGGGACTAAATGGGACGTAATTGTGTAAAAGCACGGCACATGCTATCCCAAATGTAATTTGCAACAAAAGAAAAGAAAGGAAAGGTGGAGCTCATCTCTAAGCTGGATTGTGCCATTAGATGTTGTTGTCTTGTTTTATTGGCTGACTTGTTTGGAGAAGCCAAACTTATAAACATAAAAAATTATAAAACAATGGCATTTTCCTTAAAATAATGTTAAATATTAAAAAAAAATATAATTAAAAATAAAGAAAGTATAGACTGTAGAAACCCTATAGCCTTGAAATGGAGAACGGCAAGCCATGAAGTAGTTATCTTTGCTGTTTTTTAATCAAAAGATATTGTTGAAAGTAGTGTTGTTGGGAGTGTTATTTTTTTAGTTTTCTATGTCAAAAATTATTATAGTGTTGTAACAGTGTTATTTTTGTTGTTTTTTAATTAAAAGATATTGTTGGAAGTATTGGTGTTGGCAATGTTATCTTTTTTATTTTTTGTGTCAAATGCTCTTAGGTCTGGCTGGACAGCCAGACCCAAATCGCTTCCAACTAGTGCTGGGTTTGGCTGCTCAGCCAGACCCAACAACTTTTGGCATGATCCAATAGTGTTGGATTCTGCTGCCCAGCAGTACCTAATAGCATTGAGTTCGGTTGCTAGTAACTTTTGAACTTCTTGACCGTTAGATCTAATGCTATTGGGTCTGATTTGATAACTATACTCAATGTTATTGGGTCGGCTTTTCCACCAGACTCAATGCTATTGAGTTCATCTTTGCAGCTAGATCCAAGATTATTTTCTAGCTTGACTACCCCAAGACACTAAGTATATTCTCTATACTCTTTATATATTTTTTTACATTTAAAAAAAATTATTGATCCGCTACGAAGCGTGAGCTAATACGCTAATTATATTCAAGTGCTGTAAGTATGTTTTTAAAATAGAAAATTTTATGGCTTGACTTCTAGATTTGATTGGGTTAAATAAGTTGATTTTTTTTAATTAGAGGAAAACAATAGGAAATGATAGTAAATAGATCAAATTTAATAAGAAAAATGATCAAGATCACCTGAGAAATAAATATTTTTTCAAAAAAAGACAATGGATGCATCGTAATTAACAATTCATTAAAAATGGAAGAATAAAATGGGATAAAAAAACATAAAAAAATCATGGTTAATTTGAGTTAGCATGACAAACCTATAACTTTGATAATCAGGGCTGAGCCAATTTTGAATATTCATCCAAATCTATGATCTGGATCCTGAGATTAAAATAACCTAATAAAAAAATTATAAAACATATTTTTTTAAAAAGAAAAACATCAACTTATACCTTTTTTTTAAAGAAAATTTTAATATATTTTTAATTAAAAATTATATTTAAAAAACACTCTGTAACATATTATCAAACTCGAACAACCGTACTAACTTCTGCCTACCATACACACCAAAATCCTTGTCTAACCAAATTAAGAAATTTCAATACGAATTAGAGAAAGATGCACTGAATTGCATATCACTTTAATTAGAATACAAATCTTCTCCATCCTCCAATTTCCTAATTTCCATGTATAAGATTTATCCCATCTATTACTAAATGTTTGGATAAAAATAATATTTTTTTTTCCTTTTCTTTTTTTAATGAAAGAAGATTAATATAAATCCAGAAGGAAAGGTTGACCAAAGAGCAAAATGTAATCAATTCACTATAATTTTAATTATTACTATCTTTTGAAGTCTAATCTGATTGATAAGTTATAATATTTCTTATATTATTATCCAACATCTAATAATTATTTTTTTATTTTGTAAAAATTATTTTTGATATCAACACATTTAAAAATATTAATTTAAAATAAAAAATAAAAAATTTTAAATTTTATAAAAAAAACTTTTGAAAAACAGAAACAAATATGACCTTAATATATCAATTTTTTTTAAAAACAAATCCTTATCAACCTTAAGTATTTATTAAACATCTTAACACTTCCACTTCTGAATATATATATATATATATATATATATATATA